>Ga0180009_10000034_pt1 | contig 246298 bp, 196 predicted proteins | sample OS_PC_MetaG_FD_123537 | JGI IMG/M metagenome (GOLD analysis project Ga0180009, IMG submission 123537) | Groundwater microbial communities from the Aspo Hard Rock Laboratory (HRL) deep subsurface site, Sweden - OS_PC_MetaG | ecosystem: Environmental > Aquatic > Deep subsurface > Groundwater...
ATCTTAGGTGTTGGCAAATATGTATTTACATTATGCCTTGGATTTATGGTTTGAAAAGGTGGTGAAACCTCAGTGTCGAGGTCGAGCTCTCATTTACCGCTTTGCCGATGACTTTGTCTGTGCCTTTCAATATAGGGATGATGCGAACAAGTTTTATCGCAACTTACCCAAGAGGCTTGGAAAGTTTGATCTCCAAGTCGCACCGGAAAAGACGCAAATTCTTCGATTCAGTCGTTTTCACCCGACGATGCGCAGGCGATTCACCTTTTTAGGCTTTGAGTTTTACTGGGAGCCTGATAGAAAAGGAATTCCCCGTGTCAAACGTAGAACGTCCCGTAAGAAGTTGAGAGGGATTGTCAGTAACATTACGGAATGGATTCGGAAAAATAGGCATTTACCGGAAAGGAAGTTCTTTCAGGTGATCAATGCCAAACTTCGTGGCCATTACAATTACTATGATTCTCAGTCGATATGGACTTATTATCATCAAGCCATAGGTATCTGTTTTTAAATGGCTGAACCGCAGAAGTCAGCGGAAGAGTTACACGTGGGAGCGCTTTAGGCGCAACCTAAAGGAATACTAACAGATTTGGAAGCCACGAATCACCGAAAAAAAGCATCACCGTATGTTGATTACCAAGTTTGTTTTTGACGGAAACGAGTACAACCGAGGAGCCCCGTGAGGGAAAACTTCATGCGGGGATCTGTTCGGGGGGCAACGGGTAACCGGTGTCCCTACCGAGACGGAAGCTTTTAATGGTCATAGTCTTCTTATCTGGGGAATAAAAGGTACAAGATGATTGAATCAAAAGTAATCGGGTACATCGCTTATATTGATAAAGAGTATCCAATTTGTTCAGGAGATGCTTGTCTTATTGCTGGTAGCGAATCAGAGGTACTTAGCAAAGTTATGAACATAAATCCTGAGAATAGGGACTCATATCGGACCAGAAAAGCCCGATTTGGAGACATTGTAAATGGCATGCAACATGGCGGTGCATATGCATTCGACAAAGAGTCATACAGTCGTTTTTTCCCTTTAGCCAAACAGGTAGGTCTCAATGTCTCAGAAGCAGATTTTGAAGAAATGGAAAAACAAGGAGATGAATTTTTCACAGTACGACTTGATATTTGAACTACACTCTTTCCCAACAACATTCTGGAGCCGACGGTAACCGCCTTGGGTGAGCTCAAAGTTTAACGTTCTTGGTAACATTATCTTTAATCAACCACCGTCGCAGCCGCGGCTCAGAATTACATTATCGCGCCGAGGAAAGCTCGGTGTATCTGGCAGGGTGAAAGTCCCTGCAGGGAATAGATGCTGAGAAGCATCTGTGTAAGGGCTAGCCACCCACCCGTATCGAGCCTTGGACTCATGGCGGAGTAATGTCGAGAGATATGACGAACAAAATGGGTTAAGCGATTACCGTTTTCGGAACCTTTACCAGCTCCTGAACGTTGTACACTGACAATCAAGTGCTCGGGCTTTTTTCCCAAGCAACGTGGGATGAAGTGTTCAAGAATGCTGGAATCACAATGCAGAAAACAAAGCTGGACAGCATCTATGACTCGTATATTCTAAATGACGGAGAGTATCCACTTACAGTCTTCGTTGGGCAAAAAGCATGATAGGACAAGAAGTACAATTACAGGCACATGGATGGTTTATAAACACTACATCAGACAGCTATCGCCATTTGGTTGTGTTTTTTACCCAAAGTTTCCAATAAAGATCATTGTTAATCAACTATCAACACATAACCCGTTCTGCACTTTTCAGCGAACTGACTAGTATCTGGCAATCATCAGCAAATCTGCAAAACTCCAATCCGCGGCATTCCAGTTCGCTGCTGCATGTTTCGCAGCTCATTATCCGGTTCATCAAGCACAACATTGCTCAGTAATGGACTCAGTGGACTGCCTTGGTCTGTTCCTTTCAATGTAACCTCAACATGTCCGTCTATATATAATACGCCACTTCGAAGAATGATCCCAAGAATACGCAATTAGTTGCTATAAAGACTCCCATGCAAAAAAGAACAATAAAATTGAAATTGGGGCTGAAGCAATAAGACTAGCAGCTTCCCGTATCGAGAGAAACGAACTTTCGAAGCAAGGTCTACTCCAGCTAAAATATTTTGTTCTAGCTCTTGGAGCTAGACGTGCACTCGACTTTTAGTGGTATTTGAGTAAATCTGTTCCTTCTCTTGCAGAATTAAAGAAAAAGCAAGCCTACATTCTTGGAAGCGCACATTCTTCATCAGTCAAAGATAACAGCATTCAACTAGCAAACGATCTGAAAATACTTTCAGATATCGAGTATGAGTTTGAATATAAGTTATTGAGAGAATTATCCTGACAATCGAATACAACGAATCTTTTCGTCGCGATGTTCCTCAAAAGTAAGGGAGATCCAAAAATGTGTAAACGGGAAATCGGGGTTAAATTATTAATCCGTAGGTTTATTTTTGGTGATCGGGTATTTTAATGTTTTTTTCTGGCTCGGGTTCTATTGAATTCAGTAGCTGAACATAATAGCCATTACTCTTCATGAGGCTTTGGTGATTTCCCTGTTCAACAATCCTTCCGTTCTGCATGACCAGAATTCTATCTGCGTTTCTGATGGTGCTGAGTCGATGAGCGACTGCGATGACTGTTTTCTCTTTAAATATTTTTTCAATCGCTTTTTGAATTAAATCTTCGGTGATTGAATCGACGGAGCTGGTGGCTTCATCCAGAAGAATCAATTCCGTTCTACCGGCTATTGCCCTTGCAAAAGAGATCAGTTGCGCCTGTCCTGCTGATAGGTTGGATCCATTATCAATAACCTGGTAGTCGAGACCTTCCGGTATTTTGTCTATAAATTCATCGGCATGAACATATTCAATCGATTTTCGTAAGACCTCCTGATTCACCTCTTTTCTATTCAAGGATATGTTAAAAGCAAGGCTCTCGTTGAAGAGGTATACATCCTGATTCATCATAGTCACAAGTTTATTGACATCTATTCGAGAAAACTCCTTAAGCTCAATGCCGTTTATTTTTATCGATCCTTCATATTGTCCATAATTTTTAGTGATGAGTTTTAATACTGTTGATTTACCAGATCCCGTCGTTCCGATTATGGCGATTTTTTCTCCCTTTGAAAGTGAAAATGAGATATCATTCAAGACAGTTGATCCTTTTCCGTAGGAAAAGCTTACATTCTTGAACTCCAGTGATTCAAAGCTTCCAATGTTTTGCTGAAATTTGATTCCTGGTGATGGTTCCTGCTCCTGTTCTTCATTGAAGAGCCTGTTAATGTGCTCAAGTGCAGCCAGTGCTCTTTGAATGAGGGCTATCTGTTGAGCGAATTCTCTGATGGGAATGAATATTCTACTCAAGGTATTGATAAAACCAATCAATACACCAATGGTGATAACCTCGGATAAAATCTGTCTCGTCCCATACCATATGACCAGGGCCATTGTTACAGAGGTCAGACTATCAATTATTGAAAAAAGAAAGGCGTCGTAGCTATTAGATTTTGTTTGAGATATTAGCAAACGTTTATTTTTCTCCTTAAATTTTTTTATCACCTTTTTTTCGGAGACAAACAGCTGGATGGTTTTAATGCCGTTTAAGCACTCTTGCAAGTAGCCGGTTGTGTCTGCCATGGCTTCTCTTGCGGAATTAAAATAGTATCGTAGTCTTCTGCGAATAAATGTTACAATCAGGTAGACAATCGGAAAAACCAGGATAATCACAAGTGCAAGTTTCCAACTGAGATAAAACAGAAAACAAAGAAGAGACACAGTTTTGAAAAAGTCAGTGAATAAGGCCAATACACCGACGGCAATTGATTCTCCCATGGTTTCCATATCACTGGTCAATCTGCTGAGAGTAACACCGATGGGATGTTTATCGAAATAGGTGCGGGGAAGCTTTAGAGTATGTTCGTACAGTGCCTGTCTCATCCTGGCGATGGTTAACTGCCCCGCTTTCTGAAGGGAAAAGGTGTAAGTGCCGTCTGCAAGGTAACTTAAAACAACAACACCAGCAAAAACCGCACTCATCTTGTACAATCCTGAGAGATTACCGACAACGATATAATTATCGACGATATGAACCAGAATTAATGGGATCAGCACAGAAGCCCCGGTTGTAAAAGGAACTGCAACCAAGGCGATAATAAGCCAGATCTTATGTGGCCCAAGAAACCGATAAAAAACCTGCAGGAGTTTTAAATCAGTAGCTTGAAGTTTGGCCTTACCTGGTTTTTTCATTTTCCCTGTTCCTGTAAACACCAGGTCTCATAATAAAGTCCGGGTTGGTTGATCAATTCTTTATGAGTGCCTGAATCTGCAATTCTGCCTTCGTCCAGTACCAGGATCAAGTCGGCTTCTTCAAGAGCCTGAACCCGGTGGGACACAATTAAAAGACTTCTGGCAGTCCTTCTTTTCATAATGTGCTTTAGTAAAAATCTCTCTGTTTCATTATCTACGGCAGATAGAACATTATCCAAAATAAGTAGATCGTGGGGCGCCATCATGGAGCGAGCCAGGCTGATTCTTTGTTTCTGTCCTCCGGATAGCATAATCCCTCTTTCTCCAATCATGGTTTCATATTCATTGGGAAACCGGTCTATTTCATCCTTCAAAGCTGCTTCAAATACTATTCGTTCTGTTATTTCCTGTGTAATCTCCTCTTCGTTTTCAGCGCCAAAAAGAATATTGCAAAGAATGGTGTCGGAAAAAAGAAACACATCTTGTGATACTGTTCTTACAATATGCCTGATATCCGCTCTGGAAAAACTATTAATGTCTTTTCCCCCGACAAAAATTGACCCGTCGGGTACAGAGAAGTAGCGATTCAGGCAGTTCACCAGGGTTGTTTTGCCTGACCCGATCTTCCCCAGAATGCCAACGGTTTGATCTGGCATGATAGTAAACGAAATGTCCTTTAAAACAGGTGTTGCAGAACCCGGGTAGGAGTATTTCAGGTTTTTCACTTCGATACCCGCATTAAACAGTCCTGAAAGCTCACTTTTAGGCGATCTTACCAAATCTATTTTATCTGTCTTTTGACTGATGATAGTCTCAATGCTGGTCAAGCCGACCAAACCTGTTTGGATAATAGTTGTTAACCATCCCAGTCCCATGATGGGCATACTTAACAAAGCGGAATAAGCCATAAAAGCTGTCAATTCTCCAATTGTAAAACCGGCATTAATAACGTAATAGCCGCCAATGGATAAAATAATAATCTTCAGTATGTTCTCAAGATTTTGCAGTACCGGCATTAAAAACGAACGAAAGAAAGATATTCTCAAAGATAGCTTGAGCATTCTTGAATTGTGCTGATTAAGTTTTGCAACGTTCCAGTCAAACAGGTTAAATCCCTTTATGATATCGATGCCCGAAAGCGAGGAAACAACAAACGAGGAGAGATTTTGGAGGGCAACCATCCTTGTCCTCATATTCCTGGTCACAAAGTGCATGCCGATTCTGATGATGACAAATACAATCAAAATCGGAACGACAATATAGAGAGTCAGTTGCGGAGAAAGCTGCCACATCTTGTAGGGGGTCAAAGATAGAGCTGTAGCGATATTGAACATCTGCATCATACCAAAACCGCAAATCAGCCGAACTCCATTGATATCATTCTGTATTCTGGAGATGATTCCGCCTGTTGGATTTTTGTCATAATAGTCTTTTTGCAGTTGTGTCAGTTTTGCAAACAGGTCATTCTTGATTTTATACTCTATTGCTCTACCCGGGTTAAAGAAGAAGATGCGGGAAAGAGCTCTGACAAATACAATTGAAATAGCCAGAAGCAGCATGATTAGCAGGTATCGGAACAATTGACTTTGGTTATCCTGAAGACTGACAGAATATTTCGAAATCAGATCAATGGATAGCTTGAGATATTCAGGAATGGTAACAGATATTAAATTGGTGAGGATGATAAAAAAAACACCTGCGATATAGGAGAATTTGTGTTGTTTTAGATAACCAAAAATGAACTTAAGTTGAGGAATCATTTCAATAAAGCTGTCAATCTCTGATCCTGTTTATCAATAATAAAAGCCTGGCGGACTTTTTCATTAACCCTCAGGTAGTAATTCCCCCCTCTTAACAAAAGGGTTTTCCGCTTTTCTGCATCGGTAAAAAAAGTCATCCAATCACTCTTTCCCCGGCGAAGTTGAAACGAAACGAGGTCGTTTTGGATGCCCCATTGCAGTACATTAGAAAGATCAATAAAATAATATCCATAAATCGATTGGTTTTTCACAGGCAGAAAAGGTCTCAAAGAAGTGATATTAATTTTGTTACGGTTATCTTCCACAGCTTCAATCAATGCGAAAATTCTGTCCCGGAAAACTTCGGAATTGTCCTGAAGACCCTCGAAAACAGTAAAATCTATGCTAAATTTTTTATTGAGCAATTTTTGAATTGTTTCCACCGGTATATCAATAAAAAGCAAATACTGAGGCATTCTCAAAGTACTGATGTCATTTATACAGTCTACATATTCCATTGTTACTTCATTACTCTTCTCTATATTGGATTGGTCAAAGACCACCCCCAGCCATCTTCTGAAGAAACGAAAGACAGATTCGTTTGTACTGTAATTATAAACATTTTCCGCAAACAGGGCGTTTTCACCGAGTTTAGCCATTAAATAAATCATCTGAAGATCTTTTTTTATAATAAAAACCTTCATCAATGCATGAAAAGCTGCCTGGTCGTTAAGAGTCTGTTTTAGAATACTTTTAGCTTCCTGTTCAATTTTTATATAATCCCGGCAAATGTTATTTTGTTCCAAAAGTTCATTCAGGCTCTTTTGAACGGTTTCCAGGCTTCGGTCTTCTTGTACGGTTTTTATGTCAAAAATATTGTCCCGTTTTAGCTCTTCCTGTTCAGTTTTAATGTCCGTTTCAGATATGGCGGAAACAGTGGGAATATCGGTCGTCAAAACTGATTGACTTGGTTTCTCGGGTGTTGCCTGTCCACTCGTTCCGGTCAGTGTATTTAAAACTGGAGTATCAACCTTTTTTGCCTTCTTTTGAAATAGTTGTTTGGGAAGCCTCAATATGCTGATATCATTTCCCAAAGTTCCGACAGCTAGTAATGTACTGGCAGGTGTCATGGCAGAACCGGTAATTTGCTCTGTTTCACCTGAAAGGGTTCTGATGAAGGTGCCACTATCAATGTCCCAGAGCCGGATAGTTTTATCCCTGGATGCAGAAACCAGTGATGTTCCATCTTCAGAAAAATGAACGGAAGAAACGATAAAATCATGGCCTGAAAGGATATTTTTTACATTTCCGGTTTTATATTCCCAAATGATAATATTGCGATCGTCTCCTGCACTGGCCAGAAGATCTTTTTCATTGGAAAAATCAATATCTCTGACACTTCGAGTATGTTTTTCCAAAGTATGAATTAGCCTCTGATCACTCTGTGTCCAAATCTTAATGGTCCTATCCACCGATGCGCTGGCATAATATTCTCCGCTCGGAGAGAATTTTATCCGTGTTATCTGTCCTTTATGTGCTGTTCGTTTATTGATCTCTTTGTTCTGATTTAGATCCCAGATAATAATCTGTTTGTCTGCCCCTCCTGATATCAACAGGTTTTTGTTCGGATGAAAATCGATGGAATTCACTTTTCCGGCATGACCTTTTAATGTTGCTACCACACTGCCATCGGTCATATTTTTAATCAGGATTTCAGAATTTGCTCCAGCCAGAGCAAACAGCTTACTGTCAGGTGATATCTTGATTTGTTGTGCTTCAAGATTTCCAATGTCATAACTTTTTAAAGCCTGCTTGCTGGCAATATTCCAGATTTTAACGGTTTTATCGGCGGAGAGGGAAGCAAGATATTTACCGTTTTTCGACGCATCCAGACTGATAATTGCTTTGGTGTGATCTTTCAGGGAGGCTAAAAATCCGTTATCTCCAAGCTCCCAGGTCTTAAGATAATTATTGGTAAAAACTCCCAGTACTTTTTTCCCATCCATACTCAACAAGCAATCTTTTACCGGTTTTTCGACAAGTTTTAACGTCGATTCAACCTTATTGGTTTTGAGATCCCACAAATAAATCTCCCCTTCGTCGGAACAACTTATCATCTTTGTGTTGCTAGGGTGGAATGAGATTCCAGTCACTTCTTTTTTATGCTCGGAAAGGGATGATCTCTGTTTTCCATTCTTCCAGTCCCAAAGAATTATCTTTTTATCATCTGCACAGGAACCCAATATTTCACCATTGGGCATGAAGAGTATCTTGTTGACTTTTGCAGTGTGTATTTTATGCGATCCGATATGTTTCTTTAGCACGGTATCCCATATTTTTATTTCATTGGATGCACTTGCCCACGCAATCATTCTATTGGAAGGGTGGATATCAACAGAAAAAACATTTCCTGAAGGCTCGGAAATCCCCTGCAAAACTTTGAATCGTTCAACATTCCAAATTAAAACTTTGTTGTCTTTTCCGGCTGATACCAGAATTTCTCCATCAATACTGAGTTTTAGAGAGGATACCACACCATCATGTCCAGTTAATACCTTAATAATACTGCCTTTTTTATAATCCCAAACCGTGATGGTGTTATTTAGACCACCGGTAAACATCAAAGGTTTTGTTGGATGCATGACAATTGAAATAGCCTTGTGATCTCCGGTTCTAATTGTTTTTACAAGAGCCCCGTTCTGATATCTCCAGATTCTGATCGTATACTGTTTATCCAAGGCAACAACGAAGTTGGTGTCTGCTGAGATGGTGCCGTCAAATACATTTCCCCGGGCTGTATGATAGGTCCGGTGAATGATATATTCGTTTTCGGCTTTCACTTCCGGTATGCTGAATAGAATAAGTAGAGCAAAAACCAGATAAAAAATTGCTAATGGGGGATGTGAGTTTTTTCTTCGAAGTCTAATCATAAACTGATATTGAATTAGTCTTTGGCGTAACTTTGGAATACTGATTTCAGCTCAGTTGAGTTGGCGATCATAACCAGCCGGTCGTTTTCTTTTAAGACATAGTCCGGGCCGGGATTGGCAATAATTTCTCCATCAATTTTTTCAACGGCAATGATGATAATATTATGCTTTTCTCTGATTCCACAGTTTCGCAGCGATTTGTCAATCAATGGATTATTCTTTCCGAGAGCAAGTTCTTCGATATTGAGTTCAAATTGACCTCTTTTCTGGGCGAAGTCAAGAATCTTGCTGATGGTTGGTTTTAGAATAATATGTGAGATTTTATCACTGCCAATCTGGTATGGATTAATGACTTTGTTGGCTCCGGCGCGAATAAGTTTTTTTTGGGTTGCAGTTTCTTCAAATCGGGAGATTATAAAAAGGTTCGGCTGAAGTTCCCGTGCCGTCATGGTGATAAAAACATTTTCAGCTTCGGAAGTGACCGCTGATACCAAACCTTTTGCCCTTTCGATACCAGCTTTGGAAAGGATCTCCTCATGACTGGCATCGCCTACTACCAATGGAATGTGATACTTGTCAAAATCGTCTCTATCCAGTATTTGTCGGTCTACAACGACAACTGATTTTCCGGCCTTTATAAGATTTAGGCAGACATCTCGTCCTATTCTCCCGTAACCGCAAATTATGTAATGGTCCTTTATAGATTTTAGAATTTTTTCCATCTTCTTTTCTTTCGTGACAAAATCAAAAAATGGATGAATGTATTGCATACTAACGTTTCCGATTATGTAGGCAACACTACCAATTCCTGACAGAATTAATACCATGGTAAATATTTTACCGGAAGTACTTAAAGGATGTGTTTCGCTGTAACCAACGGTTGTCAGTGAAATAACAGTCATATAAAGAGCGTCAATCAGAGCCCATCCTTCAATTAAATAGTAACCGGCAGTACCAAGCAGAATGATTGCTACCAATGGTAAAACGGCTTTTGAAAGACTCAAGAGCATTCTTATATGTTGATTTTCCACGTTGATCAGTTTTTAGGTTTGTGAATATAATACTTCTTCAAGTTAAGGTCTTTTCGGATACATTATGAAAAGTCATACAATAGTAAAAATCTGAATGATCCTGTCAGCAATTATCCAAAAAGGAGTAGTGCACTTTGAGGAAGGCGTTGCGCAAGTATTTCCCCCAAAAAGTACTTCTCTTAAGGCTGTATGTTTTGTTTCTATTGATCGATAGAGACGTCCAATTGGGAGTTGGCTTGATACCAAGATCAAACAATATTGCATCCAAACCTGATTTGTCTTTGCTGCAATCGGCTTTTATGGTATATCATTACACTGAAATAGCAGTTTTTGTACAGTGAATATAGTTGGACCTGAACTGATAAGACCAGAAGAAAGCTTGCAGCCATCGGCTTAGAAAAAAATAATGGGTTGGTGATAACAATAACCAAACTACTTGTTACCTTGAGAGTTTAGATTTCTTTGCCATGCCGGATTTGATCCGGCATCCGGCATTTTGAAATATTTATGGATTCCGGGTCAAGTATGGGATGACAACATGTCAGCTTTCTATGGTTTATAATTTCAATTAATTAGACAATAACTCAGGACTGCTCATTTATTATAATTATTCAAAATAATGATCAAATTGATGATAGAAGAAGGATAAACCTGAACATGCCAAAAGAAGACAAAAGAATTGTCGATCTCATTTATTTAGAGAAGCCAAAAGATGATGCAACCATCATCAAGAACTATCATTTCAGTATAGATCATTGGAAAGAAACCCTGAAAAAGCTCCAGGAATTCTATTTTGAGCAACACTTCAATTCTACTTCCCCGGATGTCATAGAGATATTAGGGATGAGAAAATTCCTGGGTAAGTTTATTCAGACGCGATTGGAATGGATAATCTCAAGCGTTTCCGACCCGGCTTTAAGGAGCAAGTATTTGAATGTGATGCCTCCTTTTGCCCAACAGGGCGGTATTAAGAGGATATTGTTACACTTTTTCCAAATGTCGGAATCAAGCGACAAAAAAGGAATTGTGTACCAGCCTAAGAATGATATTGAAAAAGAGATCAGCATACTCTGGGATATCTACAAGTTAAGAAAAACAATTGACTCCATCGTAACAATTAAAAAGTCCCTGGAAAAGCCCGATTGTTTTCCTTCAATGTTTTCAATTGAGCAACGTTATAAATGTCTCGACTCTTTGAAAACTGTATTTCAATTGATGTTTCAAATGAGTATTCAGAAACAATATCAAAAAAACCTGTATGTAGAATTAACATCAGACCATATGCAACCGGAAAGTGTTCTGGAAAGGAGAAGTCAGAATAAATCATACGTTTATCCTCATGTTATCAGCAAGTTTGATTATCGAAATCATTTTTTCTATGTCTACTTTTCATCCGGGATGAAAGCAAAGATAGGCGGTGAGCTTAAAAGCTTTCATTTTAATTACCTGGATTTCGAAATCATTAAACAGGAATTTTTAATCAATTGGATGAACAGTCGTTTAAAAGATAACCCAAGAAAAAAAGAGATATATAGCAAATACAGTATAGGAAACAAAACAATTGATGAAATTGTTGAAAACGACCCGATGAAAGAGATTGAAGTATTAAAAATGCTTCCTTTGAATGTGTTTAATGACATAACAGCGGAGGTTAACGAGGTTGTTAGTCAGGACTTTAAAAGTAATGTTGATACTCTTTCTGAAAAACATGGTGAATTTGCTAAGGTTAACAAGGATTTTGAAAAAGCCCGGGATATTGCTAAATTACCCATTAACAAGATAAAGCAATTGCTACAAAACAAGAAAAAACAGAAAGAGGAACCCCGGCTTGAGGCAATTCCTGAAACGCCCCTCCCTCCTCCACCAAAGAAAGAAATCCCATTATACAGCATATTTAAGGTTAAAAAGAATCAGATTGATTATCCTTATTTTCAGAAAGAAGCTTCAACCTACAAAGCCAAGCTTTCTTTACTCAAAGTAAAGATGGGACCTCTATATCCCGATTTTAATCGGGACCTCTCCAAGTTTTTTGCTAATGTCTCAGAGACAGCTCTGATTAGAAGGAGAACACCCAAACATGAAGTGATTTATCCCCATGTTATCAAGGAAACAAGAGGAGAAAAAGTCATTAATCACCTCCTGATATTGGGCGCTGAGGTAAAAGCAAAACAATTGGGAATGGCTTACGGTGCAAAGTCAGCTGAGGATACTCACTCATATTTTTGTTTTTTTGTTTATGGCACAGATGTTCAATTGAGTGAAATGGGAGAGATAATAGACAATCGAATAGCACGGGGTATTGATTTTAGTATGTACAACAACACAAACCCTGACGTTCAAAAGAAAGTATTGGAGCTTTATGATGTTGTGATGAAGAAAAAATAAGATGTAATCACACCATCAGATTTGAAGTTAATCACCTTGTAATATACGTGTCCTCGGTCTTTTCTGCCCTCATAGTATTAATACTTGATAGCAACAGCCGAACATTTTGAAATCACTTATATTTCAGGAGAAGATTAAAGCAGAAATGACCGGGTGGAATTTATAGGGACGCTGAATATCGGGTTAAGTATTCTATTGGCTCAAACTTACACAGGTCTAAAATAATTAAAACAAGGAGTAGAATCTTGAATAAGTTGCGAAGCAGTATCACCAAGGAAGGGAGAAAAATGGCAGGTGCCAGGGCTCTATGGCGTGCCAATGGAATGAAAGACAGTGATTTTCAAAAACCGATTATCGCGATTGTCAATTCTTTTACCCAGTTTGTTCCGGGACATGTTCATCTCCATGAATTAGGTCAGATTATCAAGAAGATCATTGATAAAAGCGGCGGGTTTGGAGTTGAATTTAACACCATCGCAATAGATGACGGTATTGCCATGGGTCATGAGGGTATGTTGTATTCATTGCCAAGCAGGGAATTGATTGCAGATTCCGTTGAATATATGGTCAATGCACATGTTGCTGATGCCATGATATGTATTTCCAATTGTGATAAGATTACTCCGGGTATGATGATGGCAGCCATGCGCCTCAATATACCTGCCATATTTGTATCTGGCGGACCCATGGAAGCAGGGGATCTGGATGGAAGAAAGCTGGATCTTATAGATGCCATGATTGCAGGAGGAGATGATACGGTAAGTGATGATGAGCTGGATAGAATAGAAAAAGCTGCTTGTCCGACATGTGGCTCCTGTTCCGGCATGTTTACCGCAAACAGCATGAATTGCTTGAATGAAGCTTTGGGACTGGCATTCCCTGGAAATGGAACCCTGGTGGCAACGCACCAAAATCGTTACGATCTGTTTGAGAAATCTGCCAAAAGAATTGTTGAAATGGCGGAAGAGTTTTATTTCAAAAATAACGATGCTGTCCTCCCGCGCAACATCTGCAGCAAGAAATCATTTCACAACGCCATGGCTTTGGATATTGCCATGGGAGGATCGACCAATACGGTTTTGCACCTTTTGGCCGTTGCTGAAGAAGGCAATGTGGATTTTGACCTGAAACAGATTGATGAGATCTCAAAAAAAATTCCTACTATCTGCAAAGTAGCTCCGTCTTCAAGCTATCATGTTGAAGATGTCCACAGGGCTGGCGGTGTGATGGCTGTAATGGAACAGCTTTTAAAAAAAGGCCTGATAGAAAAAACCGCAAAAACCGTGACAGGGCTATCCATCGCACAACAAATCAAAGACTGCAGCATCACCGGAGAGAAAAATCCGGGTGCGGAACAACTTTTCCTTTCCGGGCCTGCAGGCAGGTACTCCATAGAAGCTTTTTCCCAGAATACCTTGTTTAAGTCTTTGGATATTGACAGAAAAAAAGGATGTATTCGCTCATATGAGAATGCGTATAGTAAGGACGGGGGATTATGCGTCTTGTATGGCAATATTGCTATGGATGGATGCATTGTCAAAACGGCTGGAGTTGATGAAAAAATCCTTGTATTTGAAGGAACAGCCAGGATTTTCCATTCTCAAGAGCACGCCTGTTCAGCAATTTTGGAGGATCAAATCAACGCCGGAGACATAGTTCTGATCCTTTATGAAGGACCTAAAGGGGGCCCGGGCATGCAGGAGATGCTTTACCCGACAACCTATCTAAAATCCAAAAAACTGGGCGCAACCTGCGCCCTGCTGACAGATGGTCGGTTTAGTGGCGGGACTTCGGGACTGAGCATAGGACACGTGTCTCCCGAAGCGGCTGAAAGAGGGAATATTGCTTTGGTTCAAGAGGGAGATGTCATCAAAATAGATATTCCGGCACGGTCAATCCAGCTTGATATTTCCGATGAGGCGTTGAAAAAACGAAGAAAAGCGATGGAAAAACTGGGTGCAGATGCGTGGAAACCGATCGGTAGAAACAGGATCGTTTCAAAGAGCCTCGAAGCCTATAGCTTAATGGTTACAAGTGCTTCTAGAGGTGGCGTAAGAGATATCAGTCAATTAATAAACAAACATGATTTAAATCGATGATCATTTATAAAGGAATAGGAGTATCCGACGGTGTTGCCATTGGGAAAGTTTTAAAAATCAACTCTGCCTATTTGAATTATCCACGCATTCAACTGGATAGTGAAGATAAGATCCCATTGGAGATAGATCGTATTAAAAGAGCACAGAAATCTGTAGAAGAGCAGCTTGATAACATCATGATTCATTCAGCGGATGTTCTGCCGGAAGAGATAAATTCCGTGTTCTCCAGTTACAAGATGTTTATCCGCGATAAGAATTTTGTTCCGGCTATAGAAAAAAAGATTGAAACACTTCAAATCAATGCTGAATGGGCACTCATCCATGTCATCGCTGAGTTGGAAAAGAAATTTGGACAAATTGCAGATCCTTACATAAAAGCTCGTTTTGATGATATCAGACAGTTGGGCGAGCGGTTTATGAATAATCTTCTACAGAAACCGCATCTGGATCTCAGTCAGCTAAAAGAATCAGTTATCATTGTCTGCCGCGATATCTCTCCTGCTGATTCCTTTCACCTGTCTCAGGCAAAACTGATAGGAATAGTTTCAGAATTGGGTGGTACAACATCTCATTCATCGATTCTTGCCCGCGCAATGAATATACCTGCCGTCGTTGGTGTCCAGAATGCCACAATGAGGATTCTGGACGATCAAAAGGTCATCTTGGATGGGAATCTCGGGGAGGTAATAGCAGAGCCTGATGATGAGACTATTAAAACTAAACTGGACAAAAAGGACAGATATAATTTTTATAAAAACGAATTAAAAAAGCTCGCAGATCATGATTGCTTGTTATCTGATGGTTTCAAGGTTAACCTGGCTGCTAATCTTGATTTTATATCTGAGTTGAGTCTGATTAATTCACTCAATATTCCCTCCATCGGTTTGATTCGTACCGAGTTTCTTTTTCTAATTGAAGAATCCTTTCCGGATGAAGAGCAGCAATACGAGCTTTACTCTAAAATACTTAAAGAGATTAACTTTAAACCCATTACCATTCGTACCTGGGATGTCGGTGGTGATAAACCGACCTACGCGTTCCCCGAATTAGCGAATGAAATCAATCCAGCCTTGGGTCTCAGGGCTATTCGTGTTTGTTTGAAATATCAGGATATATTTCGAACCCAGATTAGGGCAATCCTCAGGGCATCCTCTTTGGGGGAAATAAAACTGATGTTGCCGATGATTACAAGAATTGATGAGGTTATTAAGGCAAAAAGTATCATTGAAGAAGAAAGATTAAGAATGGGGATAAAGACGAAGAATATTAAAATAGGATGCATGATAGAAACACCGGCATCAGCCATCATAGTTGAGGACTTACTGGACCTGATTGATTTTGTAAGCATAGGATCAAACGATTTAATCCAGTATACGTTAGCTGTAGATCGATTGAACGAACACGTTGCCGACCTGTTTGCGCCATTTCACCCTGCAATTCTGATGATGCTTGAGAAAATAGTTCTTAGCGCCAACAGAATGAACAAGTATGTATCCATTTGTGGAGAACTGGCTGCTGATCCCATTTTGCAGATGCTGTTATTGGGAATTGGTGAGATCACCTTTTCCATGAGTCCTAATCACATTCTGCAAACAAAAAGTATTTTAAAAAAGGTTGACCGGGCAACTTGCAAGAAGATAGCGTTCAAGTTTATGACGAAGCATTCTTATGAGGAAAACAATCAATATGTACAGCAGCTTCGAGAGCAATACATGGATCATTTTTAAGGTACTTATCCAGTTATCTGGGTAAGCTATTCATGAAAACTGAAAATGAAATGTAAGTATTTACTATTCGGGTTTTTCTTATTCTGTTTTTTTATCCCCAAAGGGATTTATGCCGTAAAGTTCATACGCAAAGCAGAGAGCGGCGTCAGGATTTATAAGTGCAAACAGTATTACGGTGACGTAAGGGTTATCACGCTTGGAAAAGGGATATATCGTGTCTTTTCAATTCCCTTCAACGGGGAACTTGAGGCTGGATCACCCACGGAAGCTGCAAGGGCAGCTTGCAAGGAATCCAATTTACCGATAAAAAGGATCACCAACCCATCGCCATCGCGAAATCCACCAGATTGTGATTGACCAAAATATGGCTTTGATCCCATTAAAAGATACTAGTGTGATTCTTGCTTCGCAGGCACCCTGGAGAAGTAATATTCTCAAGCAACTGGGAATTGCCCATCAATGCTACGATCATCAGTATAATGAACCAAAATACGAATATGGCTCGATTGAGAGATTTGTTGAGAAAATTGCTTGCGAGAAAGCACTCTCTCTTCAATTCAGCTTTCCAAATTCATTGATTATTGCAGCTGATCAGCTTTGTTATATCGGCAATGAAGTACTGTATAAACCTGGCTCAAAAGAGGCAGCAATCAAACAGTTAGAACTGTTGAACAACAAACAGCATAAGTTGATTTGTGGTGTGGCGGTCTGGTACAATGGATCGATAAAATCGGAAATAGATATTGCACATCTTAGGATGCGTGATTTGAGCATCCCGGAGATTGAGGCCTATGTGGAAAAGGATAAACCGTGGGATTGCGCTGGTTCATATAAAATAGAATCACTGGGTGCATCGCTTTTTGAAACCCTTCAAGTAGACGACCCGACAACAATTATTGGTCTTCCCTCGGCCAAGTTGATCTCAATTTTGCGGGCATTCGGATTTAGCAATCTGTTATGACAGCAAGACAAATCCTGAAGTGACTATTCTAAAAGCTTAACTGCTCGGAATCCGATTCAACTTCAGGTTCTGAACTGTTAACTCCCCAATCAACGGGTATGGTTTTTAAACCTTCAAATTTATCCTCATAGATGATTTCTTTGTTTTGAAGCCCGTAAAGATAGACATCCCTGGTAACGGCCACATCCTGACAGCAGTAATCAATGATCAAATTCAGTTTATCCTGATCGCCCGACAGATACTCCTTATACCATTTCAACGCCATTAATCCGTCAGCTGATTTTCCAACATTCAATGTTGGTCGAGCGACTGAATCCAGTTTGATTCGTTTACCAATTCTGTCTTTAAGATCCTGAAGGAGATCTAAATTATCAAGGCATTTCAACTCATTAAATAGTCTTTGCCGTTCAAACTCAGGAGAAGCATAACCACTCAATACTGTGTAATCAAATCCGATATGATTGTAACCGATGATAATTGGTCCTGATTTTAAATGCTTTATGAGATCCATGACTTCATCCTCCAGGTAGACTCTGAAATCGTTAAGCTTAGAATCCCAAAGAACGCCGACAGACATTTTCATTTCTGCAATGTTGTTCCAACCACCGACATCCTGCGCGGAACGTTGTGTCTCTAGGTCAAATACTATGTAGTCATGCATGATGATCTTTTGTTAGGGTGAGATAATACTTAAAATTACTCAAAAAGTTCAACAGGTTCTTTTTCGAAGTCGAAAATGATTCTAGCGTTCTTGAACCAATTTTGTTAACACCATTTAATGCTCTTGGTTAAAAAACTGTAAAAACAGACACGAAACATGGGATCTCTTAGTAATAAACAGATAAAAGATTTATTTTTTAGGGAAGGATTTTCTGCTGTCGGGTTTCTAAACCTTGAAGATTCGGTCTTTGAAGGACAATATCTTAAAAACTGGATCAAAAATGGATATCACGCCACGATGAAGTGGATGGAAGATCATCAGGCAATTCGAGAGAACCCTTGTCGTATAGTGGATGCGGGTAAATCGATCATAGCCGCAGCTTTTCTTTATAAAAACCAGTCACCGGAAAACTGGGGAGAGAATAACCCAATCAGTAATTATGCCTGGGGAGAGGACTATCACACTGTTCTGAAGAAGAAACTAACAAAAATTATGCGGCAGCTGGAAGAAAAAATTCCTGATTTTAAGGGGAGAGCGTTTGTTGATACAGCTCCTATTCCCGAAAAACTGATTGCTGCCAGAAGCGGCCTTGGCTGGGTCGGTAAAAACTCAATGTTGATTAATAGAAAACTGGGATCTTATCTTTTCCTGGGCGAAATAGTCTGTGACCTCGATCTTCCCAGTGATACACCAGCAAAAAACTATTGCGGCACCTGTCGAAAATGCATTGATCACTGTCCGACAGGTGCAATTCTTGAAAATGGAATCATTGATTCTCGACGATGCGTAAGCTACTTGACTATAGAAAAAAGAGGCGATTTTATAGATGATGAAAAAAAGATGATCGATTATCAGCTTTTTGGTTGTGATATCTGTCAACAGGTGTGCCCTTGGAACAAAAAGGCTCCGTTTTCGCCATACCCAGGATTCAGCTGTGCTGAAAAATGGGTCAATCTGGACATGAAAAAGTTAGCAACCATCTCGTCTGAAGAGTATGACCTGTTGAAAGTAAAAAGCCCAATAAAACGAGCCAGATTAGAAGGTCTCAAGAGAAATGCGAGCCTTCTACAGAGAAATAAGAATAAGGAATAAGACTTTCCTCGATCATTGACGCATCGTTAAGTATTGCCCATACTAACAGCATAACCTCAACTTATAAAAAAATGGATCAAGATATCACACTCGTGTCCGGAAACCTGCAGAGTGAAGATCATAATGAGAATTCACTCCGTCCTCGTCGCTTTTCCGATTATATCGGTCAGGTAGAGATGAAAGAAAACCTGCAGGTATTCATAGCATCCGCCCAGAAGAGGAAAGAATCACTGGATCATGTCTTATTATACGGACCACCTGGCCTTGGGAAAACAACGATGGCAAATATCATTGCCAGAGAGATGGGCTGTTCAATTCGATCAACTTCCGGACCCGTAATTGAAAAACAGGGCGATTTGGCAGCAATAGTTACCTCACTGGAACCCAATCAAATGCTGTTCATTGATGAGATTCATCGATTGAACCGGGTAATAGAAGAGGTGTTATACTCCGCCATGGAGGATTTTACACTTGATATCATGATAGGTCAGGGACCTAGTGCCAGAACTATCAAACTGGATCTTCCGCATTTCACTCTCATCGGCGCTACGACCAGAACCGGACTGTTATCCACGCCCCTCAGGGAACGATTTGGCATTCCTCTGCACTTTGAATATTACGAGCCTGAGGAATTGAAACAGATTATCATTCGTTCCGCCGGGATTTTAAACGTTCAGATCTTCGACGATGCAGCTCTGGAATTGGCCAGAAGGTCCCGTGGCACTCCCCGTATCTCCAACAGACTGTTAAAAAGAACCAGGGATTTTGCCGACATGAAGACAGGAGGTGTGATTACGGTCGAAATTGTCAATGAAACCCTTAGCAGATTGGGTATTGATGATTATGGTCTTGATAAACTGGATAGGAGAATTCTGAAACAGATCATTGAGATTCATAAGGGGGGCCCGGTTGGGATCAGCACGATTGCGGCAACTGTTGCTGAAGAGACAGATACGATTGAAGAAGTCGTTGAACCCTTTCTGCTTAAAAGCGGTATGATCAGGAGAACACCCAGGGGAAGAGTCGTAACTGAAAAAGCCTACGAAGTTTTGGGAATTTCAATGCCCGGATATTTTTAACTGAAGTGATCCATGAAAAAAGCGCATATACATACTTTCGGCTGTCAGATGAATGAACATGACAGTAGAAAGATGGCTGGTATTTTGAAACGAGAAGGCTATAGCATAACCGATGATCACAAGGATGCTGATTTAATCTTGATAAATACCTGCTCGGTACGTGAAAATCCCGAAAACAAGGTTTACAGTCTGCTTGGCAGACTTTCACGTATGAAGCGACACAAACCCGATTTGATCATCGGTGTTGCCGGATGTGTAGCGCAGCAAGAGGGGAAGAAAATTTTAAAACGAATTAAAGCGGTTGATTTGGTGTTTGGTACTGACAGCATTTTCTCACTCCCTGCCATGCTTAAGGAGGTTAAAAACGGTCAAAGAGCACTCTACACCAATTGGTTACCGCGGGAAAACAGGGTTCAGAATTTTATACCGGAAGGGGAAATCAAGTCCGGAGTCGCTGATGGCAACCGAGCTCTGATTGCGATTACAAAAGGCTGCAATAACTGTTGTTCTTTTTGTATCGTTCCCACTACTCGTGGTAGACTGGTTAGCCGCGAAAAGGAAAATATTCTGCAGGAAGCACAGGAACTGATTAAAAACGGTGTAAAAGAAATTCAATTGCTGGGTCAAAACGTAAACTCGTATTCAGCCGGTGACAGTGACTTTTACGATTTGCTTAAATCGGTTGCCGACCTGAAGGGATTGAAAAGAGTCAGATTTACCTCTCCTCACCCCAATGACTGGAATAGCAGACTTACGGACTTAATGGCGGAACACCCCGTCATATGCAACCATATTCATCTTCCTTTTCAGGCCGGTGCTGATCGGATTTTATCATTAATGCGGAGAGGCCATTCAGCAGCGGAGTACCTTCAAAAAATTGAATACCTTAAAAAGCGTATTCCGGATATCTCTATTACAACTGATGTAATCGTGGGCTTTCCCGGTGAAACCGAGGAGGAGTTTTTAGAGACATTGAAAGTAATAAGTTCAGTGAAATTCAGCCTGATTTATGCCTTTAAGTATTCAGTCAGACCCGGTACCAGGGCTGAGAAGTTCAAAGACGATGTTTCCAGAGAGTTAAAGGAGGAGCGTTTGAGCCGGTTGCATCAGTTGCAGGATCCTATTCAATCAAAAATTCTGGATGATATGATCCATACGAAGCAAACTATTTTGATCGATAGTGCTCATCCAAAGGAAAGAGGAGTCATGAGTGGTAGGAGTGATGGAAATTTCCCCGTCTCCATAAAAGATTCCGAACTTGAGATTGGCAACTTCGTCGATGTTGCGATCACCGGTAGAAAGAAACACTCCCTTTTAGGTGAGATACGATCAGTTCCATTGTCATAAATTAATGAGTGTTCTAACAGCGCGGTCTAGGAGATTTCAAACAAACAGAGTAATTGATAGTCTTATGACTAAAGGCAAAGCTCCAGGTCTTTGATTAAAAGCTAATCGCCGATGATTTTAACCAGAACTCTCTTATCTCGACGTCCATCAAACTCGCCATAAAAAATCTGTTCCCAGGTACCGAAGTCCAACCGACCTTTGGTGATAGCAACCACGACTTCCCGTCCCATTACTTGCCGTTTTAAATGAGCGTCCGCATTGTCCTCACCGGTATCATTATGACCATATTGATTAATCGGAGCATGAGGCGCCAGTTTTTCCAGCCACACCTTATAATCCCGATGTAAACCAGATTCATGATCATTGATGAAAACAGATGCTGTGATGTGCATTGCGTTTACCAATACCAGCCCCTCCTGAATACCACTCTCTGCCACACAATTTTCAACTTTCGCAGTAATGTTTACAAAATCCATTCTATGCGGAATATTGAACCATAACTCTTTGCGATAACTGTTCATCTTATTGTCTTTGGTTATGTTTTCTTGATTAAGGGGATTCTGATGGATGATATCGTCTTTACGAAACCGGAACGAGCAATATCTCTATCTTTCATCTGTTTGATAGCTTGCAGGTCAAGGTAGTCATCAATTTTTGAAAAAGCTGTTTCGCAATACCTTAGAGCTTGTTCTCTAAAGATTCCCCTTTTTTTATGATCGGAAAAGCTGTTAGAGTAATCCGCAAATAATTTTGCCAGAAAAATGTAAGTCTTAATATCCATTGGATCTAATTTTAGGATATCCTGCAGTTCTTGAATGATTTTTGTTTTAGCAACATCGTTTTTCAGCATAATCGTCAGCTTTCTTTTTCGGTAACGGGCTTCCAGCCTATTGATGTCTTTTTGAAGGATTAGTGAATACTCTTTCTGAAGACTGTATCGAGTTTTACCGTGCTGTAATTGTAGATCGGTCGGTTCAAAATCCGGCACGTTAAAATCAAAATCACCGGTGGCGAGGGCCAAAATATAGTTTTCGGGTGGATTTCTGGCTTCCCTGGATCCTAGTAGCTTGGCCAGGTATTTAATGTATGATTTTTTAACGACAATCTGATCGGAGTAATTCTGATAGATTTCATAAATATGTTGCATCCCTTTTGCGATTATTGAGCTGTTATCATTATAAATCTTCTTTGACTCCAGGAATGTTTCCTTGGCCAGTTTTACTTCAAAAATTGAAATATCCGATTTACCACTTTTGTAACTGTCAATAAACTTCTGGGAATTATTTATGGATCTCTGGATACGGGTAAGTTCGCTATAGGCTTTACCGGCCACATTGCAGATAGATTTCAGTTTAGTATCAATCTCATCACTGTATGGTAACGACGGTTTGGACGTGGATTTTTTCTCGGTCTCGAGTTTGAAATGCTTTTGTGTGATCTTTATTATTAATTCGTTATCCTTAAACACTGCAGGTTTGGTTTTGAAAACCGTATCAAAAAACTGATTACTGTCTTTATATGTAAAGTAGTTTTTTTCAGCAACCATTTGATTAAGAATCATTTCCAGTAGACTTTCAGGTAAGTTTATAACATCGGATTTAATGCCGGCTTGCCTGGATTCCATTATTTCCTGAATAATGAAATGAAACCCATCCAGCACTGCTTGCTTTTCCTGTGGATAATGATTCCAATATTCAACAATGTTCTTTTCTCTTTCGAGATGCGACAAAGGGAATAAAAGAGCGATTAGTTCACGACCCTTTTCCGAAGGGTTATATGCCTTTAGTTGTTCAAACATTCGAAGTATGGCTGAAATTATAGATAACCTGATATTCTATTGATTCTAGATTAGAAACAACATTTCCTGAAAAACGACAATAAAAGGATGGATACCTTCAAAGAAGCTGAATATTGCTCGTTGCAGACTATCATATTATGTAATATAGATACAACTGGAAATTCTGAATGACAATCAGTATCATTTAAATGACAAAGAAGTAGTTTTTTACGATCTCTTGATCAACATGAATTTGATAGGTTAAAAAAAACAGTTCTGAGTCCACTCCGAAAAGTTGATTTTCGTGTCATTCTCTTCGGCACCACGAGTCTCGTGCCTCACCAAGCCGGAGTCCAGGTTTTTAGGTTTTTGGTTAATCCCATGGATGCCGGATCAAGTTTGGTATAACAGCGGTTCAGAGTTTCCATGGCTTTTAAATCATTGAGTTAAAAGCCTAAAATTGAACATTATAATACTCTTCGGAGTGGACTCAGTCCTCATTTTTAGATTAATTAAATGCTTAAAACGATTGAAGAAAAAATATACACTGTTGAAGACCTTGCTGAAAAGACCATCGAGCTGAAAAAACTGGGGGAAAAAATTGTATTTACCAATGGCTGCTTTGATATTATTCATACCGGGCATACCCAGTATCTATATGAAGCCAGAAAGGCAGGTGATGCGCTGATTGTTGCCGTAAACAGTGATTTTTCGGTAAGAAGTCTCAAGGGGGAAAACAGACCCATAAACCCGATTGCAGAAAGAATGATTGTCCTGGCGAGTTTGTTCTTTGTAGATTATGTTGTTCCTTTTGAAGAATTGGATCCCTATAAGATAATTTCCAAACTGAAACCGGATATTTTGATTAAAGGTGGAGACTGGCCACTTGACAAAATAATAGGCCGAGATATCGTAGAAAACAATGGTGGCAAGGTCTTTACCATACCTGAAATACCAGGTCAATCAACAACTGGAACGATTCAAAAAATCTTAAATCTCCATATAAAAAAATCATAATGTTTGATCGAAGGCTTATAGAAGATTTTGACTGGGTTTTACTTTTTACCACTATCACAATTTGCATTATAGGTTTTGTGGCAATTTATTCTGCCTCATATAGTTACGGAACTGAGACCCCCTATTTTAAGAAGCAAGTATTATGGTTCTTTGTCGGGTTAGGTGTGATGCTGATTGTAACCATGATTGATTATCGAATCATGGAACGGTTCTCCCCGTTTTTGCACCTTTTGATGATTTTTTTGCTGGTGCTGGTCTTGATTTACGGAACAGGCGGATCGGGCTCTCGCGTTCATCGCTGGCTAAAATTGGGACCGGTGTTTATTCAACCCTCAGAGTTTGTCAAGTTCACTCTCATTTTATACTTAGCTTCCTATTTTAATGATTCCAGAAGAATTGGTGACTTGGGTGTAAAAGATATTTTTTGGCCATTACTGGCCACCCTGGTCCCTTTCTTTTTAATCATCAGACAACCCGATCTTGGCACTGCCGGTATTCTTCTTTTTATTTTTATTACGGTTATTTTTCTGGTTGGAATTCGATTAAAACTAGTGCTGGTTGCCATTGGTCTTTCTGTGATATCGATTCCATTTGTCTGGATATTCCTATTAAAACCGTACCAGAGGGATAGAATAATTACTCTGATTAACCCTGAAATGGATCCGCTGGGACAGGGGTACCAGATAATCCAATCAAGAATTGCTGTGGGCAGTGGACAGATTTGGGGAAAGGGTTATCTTCAGGGAACACAGGCGCAACTTAACTTTTTACCCGCTCGTCATACAGATTTTATCTTTTCCGTTTTCACAGAAGAATGGGGATTTGTTGGTGGAGTGTTTCTGGTATTACTTTACGCTTTTTTGATTCTTTGGTGTCTTAAGTATGTCGGGAAAACAAAGGATCGTTCAGGCTCGGTTTTAACTGTGGGTGTTACGTCTATAATCATCTCACAAGTAATCATCAATATCAGCATGGTTATCGGAATTCTACCCATAGTTGGGATGCCTTTGCCATTTATGAGTTACGGAGGGTCCGCCATGCTCTCGCATATGATCGGAATAGGATTAATCCTTAACATCAGAATGCGGCGCTATGATATCTAATGCCAATCTTTCCGCCTTCTAATCGCTTTACGGTAAACCGATTCATATTCACGTATCGGGTTTTTCCATGAAAAATCCTGATTCATGGCCTGCAATTGAATCTTTTTATATGCTTCCCGCTTGTCATACCAGGTTGATAAAGCCCAACCAATGGTATTTCTAAGAGCATTACTGCTGATATCATCGAAAACGAAACCGGTTCCTGTCAGGTTTTCTTCATCAAACTTTTCAACCGTATCATTTAATCCCCCGGTAGCTCTTACGATGGGCAGAGTGCCATACAGCATACTGTACAATTGATTTAATCCGCAGGGTTCGTATAAGGATGGCATGATGGAAAAATCACTGCCAGCCTCTATCAGGTGTGATAACTCCGTTTGAAAACCGATGTATACGCCGGCTTTACCGGGATATCTCTTAGCCAGATTTTGGAAAAACTCAGAATAAGAAGGATCACCGCTACCTAACAGGATAAACTGTAACTCCCATTGCATGATATCATCGGCACATTCCATAAGCAGTTGTAATCCCTTTTGATAAGCCAGTCGACTTACAATACCGAAGATTGGTATTTCCGGATTTACTTCAAAACCGAATTGTTTCTGCAAATTAGCTTTACAGACGGTTTTACCAAAAAGATTCTTCCTGGAGAAATTTTCAGGAATATAGGGATCGGTTTCGGGATTCCAAAGTTGATCATCAATGCCGTTTAGTATACCGGTGACGTCAATTGTCCGTCTGGACAGATGGTTACTTAAACCGCAACCTCCAGGCTCAGTCAGGATCTCCTTGGCATAGGTCGGACTTACGGTTGTGATGACATCAGCATAAAAAATGCCCCCTTTAAGCAGGTTAATTTTTCCTTGATCTTCAAACTCTTCAGAACGCATCTGCATCCAGTTTAAACCCAAAAAAGAGCTTTTTGACCGGTTGATCCTACCCTGGTAACCCATATTATGGATGGTAAAGACACTAGCCGTGTTCTTAAATGAAGGTTCATTCCAATACCAGGTCTTCAAATAATATGGAATCAAAGCAGTTTGCCAATCATTCACATGAATGATATCCGGATTGAGTTTGATTTTTAGGGATAAATCCAGAGCGGCTTTACAGAAAAAAGAGAATCGTTCACCGTTATCCTCGTATTCCTCAAAACCATCAACATACAGGTTATTCCTGTCAAAAAAATCGTTATACTCAATAAAGAACACTTGTAAATTGGGAGCTGGAAAGGTTTTCCAGACTCGGCAAGAGAAAGTTCTATCTCCCATCTTTACTTCAAGTGCTGACACACAGATTTTTAATTTCAGCTTTGATCGGTTTTGCCTAATGTTTCTAAAAAACGGAATGATAAGATAAACATGATGATTCTTCAGGGCAAGCTGATTGGCAAAGGCTCCCACGACATCACCCAATCCTCCGGTTTGAACATATGGGACAGCTTCCGAGGAAACAATAATTATCTCCATTGGTTTATTCTTGATTATTCTGATTGATGGGGACTTCCAACTTCTGGGGGCTAATCTTATTCAAGGCTTTAACAAGCTTATTCAAACTGTCTTTTGCTGTTTTTTGCTGGTTCTTGAATTGCACCATTTCAAAAAGGGAATTTTGAGTTTGGATCTGTTCTTGTGATTTTCTGTTATTTCTTATCTGTTTTCTGATTCGCTTGAGACGCTCTTTTTGTCTTGTGTCAACAGGGTTGGGAGCTGAAAACTCAGAAAGCTCGTGTTTTAAAACAAATTCTCCTTCAAAGTCTTTGATCATTTTATTAACTATGGTTTCCCTTTGCTCTGGTGAAACCAGCAGATTATCTGATATTTTCAGTCTATTCAAATATTGAAGCAAAGCAGACCAGGAAAACAGAGGTTTTAAGTCTCCTGCAATATCAGAAAGGTTTTCTTTATATTTATCGTATAAAACATGCTTCATTCTTTCTGCAGAAGGGTCAGAGTGGCCAATTACCTTTAGGAGCTTTTCCAACTGGCTGGCAAGAGAATGAATCGCTTCATGATAGTTAGTAAGATTATTCATGAATTAAACTTTTGACTTGAATATTAATCGGTTTCCCGGATGAATTTCGTCGCTTTAATCATAATATGTTTTTTACCTCTAATGGTAAAGCATTTATTAGACCACTCTTCGGTATATGCCATAGTATGAGAGGGGTACAAAAGCAAATTTTGATGGATTTTTAAGGAAAAAACCAAAGGCTTTCTTGGGGTATCCTTTTTCAAGCGTTAGCATTTTTAGGAACTACTTTTTTCCCTGGTTATGGCTACCATTTATTTAAATTGAATGCGACTATTCAGAAGAAGATCAACCAGGCTTGGTAGTAATACGGGACAAAGGAAGTTAAGGGCCACCACTGAATACGAATTGTATTTCTCTCTAAATGGCATCACAAAAATATTATCAGATAATGACTGTACATTATATGTTTTCATTATCAGCAATGCTTGGTATGTTTTCCCTTAAAAACTATTTCAATCCACATTAAATAAGAAAGGCAATGAAAACTGAACATTATGTATAAGCGATCATGCTGTCAATTATTAAAGTCTGTCTGTTTTTATACACTATTCGAAATAATTCGAATAGATTGTTCTAAATAAAGTTACATATTTTATGGAATATTTATTTGAAAAATAATTTATTTTATTCTATGATACAATAATTGAATTTATTGTATTAATAATTATTGGAGGAAATATGGCTAAAGACGCAAGAAGAGGTCCAAAAAAAGGAAAAAGATTAACGCTCGAAGTTCAGGCAGAAATAATTATTGAAGCTTTGTACTCCAAGAGAACAATTCTTGAGGTCATTGATGCATATAAGAAGAAAGGATATAACATTAAGGATGAAGTTGATATCGATTTGAAAAACCTTGGTACAACCGAGATGACATTTATGCTTGCCAATAAACAGATACTGGAAACAGTCAAAGAAGATGCTATAAAATCAATTATTAACAATATCACCAAACCTAAGAAAGGAACCCCTGCAGTATAATCTTCCCATTGATTTGGTTCATTTTAATTGGACTGTGCTATTATTAATGAACCAAAATTGTATCTTTTACCTTCTTTCCAACTAAAATAATATATTGAACCTATTGTTATTATAGTAGGTAAAATGTTTGTATAAATATTACCTTGCCTGAAAAATTATACGCTGATAAACTTCAAGTGAGCTTTTAAGACGTGGGTTTAGACTATCATTCCAGATGGTTATTGTGAAGATTCACAACCCTTTCATTAAATTTTTATATGGAGAAAAATTGGTTGTTCCCTCGAGTAACTCAATTCTTACAATCATAAAAAAAGTATTCCAAAAAAAGATAGAAAAACTTCCGTTCCACGAAAATAATTCCAGCAAATTTGAACTAATTAATAATCTAGAAGACTACTTTAATACTACAATACGAGAAGTGACAATTCCTCGGACACAGATGATTACGATTGATAAAGATGAGCCATTGATAAATGCAATCAAATTGTTTTCTGAGTCCGGTTTTTCGAGGCTTCCAGTGCAGGAGGGTATTAAAGACAATATTGTTGGTATCCTGTTTGCGGTGGATATTTTTGAGCTATTTGAATCCATAGGCGATTACAAAGTATCGCAGGTAATGCGAAAACCCTTTTTTGTTTCATATAGCCAGCAAATCCATGAAGTTCTCTCCCATTTCCGGAAGAACCGTGTTCAACTTGCTATAGTCATTGATGAACATGGCGGAGTGGACGGAATGGTTACAACAGAAGATATTATTGAAGAGCTGGTTGGTGATATTCCTGATGAATTAAACAAAAACGAAGATCCGACATACAAAATGGTTGAAAATGGAACGGTTATCATGGACGCCAATTATCCCCTCAGTCAATTCAATGATCTCTATAGCAAGGATTTTCAAAAAGAAGGGATTGAAACCATTGGTGGTTATATATGCCATAGTGCGGGTAAAATTCCTGAAAAAGGCGAAAGTATCCAGCTTGAGAATTTGGAGTTTGTAATTGATGAAAGCAATGAAAGGAGGCTTGAAAAACTGAGGATTTCCGCCCCTAAAATCTGAATAGTCTAATCCCCCTTCTGATGGCCAGGGTTATATGCTACTTGGCCATCTAGCTGTTTTGAAATAATAATTGCATTGTCATTTGATTTCAGATACGAACTATTGAACCAAAAGCCTCCTTAACCAGATGTTTATTATTTTTCTACCAGATGCAATGGATTGCTGTTGAAACAGATTCCGGGAGTTACAAAACTACTGATCCTGATACTTCTTGTCGTATCACGTCCTGAGTTTTTGCCAGCCGACGAAAATCCAGTTCTTATAAAGGGCGTCTATTCATCAGATAATCGCAGTTTCGAAGGGACAGCCACTTATAGAATATCTTCAAACAAGTCAGGAGAACTCCTTTTCCATCTTCCCCCAAATTGGTACTCCCCTTCCGATTATCGTACAAAATACTATATTTCCGATTTAAAGGGAGAAAAGAAACTATTTGAAAGACTAGAGATTGAGTCTGTGAATGATTATGTTCATGAAAACATTCATTTAGCGGGAAAAATAATTGTCCAAAAAGTAATCATTAATAACAAAAGCGTGTTATTTGAGGTGAAGGATAATCTGTTTGGTTTACCACCAAAGAACAGCAGAGAGACGTTACTGGAAGTCAAGACAAACCATGATAACCAGTCCATTGAGAATCAGCGGGAATTGATTATTTCTATTCAGTTTATAACAAGCTTCAGAAAGATCCCAAAGGATTATAAAACAATTCTGATAGATTTTGTTCCCAGACCGGTAGTGTTTAATAACGATCAATACGATTTGGCGGATCATTTCCATTTGAATCGTTTTTATAAAACAGAATTGGACATAAAAAAAGGTAACGACGTTAATGAAATAATTCGTATTCAACAGGATTCTTTTTCAAGTATCCCAATAATTTTGGCTTCGGATTGGAATGGCATCTATGATAAGTTTAATGTTTCCTTCGATAAATATTTTAGTGAAAAATCTGATTTTATAAATGCCAGAATTGTTCGAGTATTAAAGTTTTTAGATCAATATGGATGGATAAAAGCTGATCAATCAAAATTCAATTTTGTTTTATGGGATGGGCCCTTACAATCTTCAGGGAATTATATCCTGATTCCAAGAAAGATATTTTCTTATCGAAAAGAATATTACAAAACATTTGAGCTTCAATTGATTAGAGGGATCATCGCATCAAGAATAAGAAAACAGTTTTCAATCAACAGCAATCGTTATCCCTGGATAATACCCGCACTGCAATCAGAAATCATCAGGGATTTTATTAACAAGGTTTATGGCGGCGAATCCAGCTTTTTCTCTTGGGGCAGCTGGTTAAATCCGGATCTCTACCAGGAGAATACTCTCAGACGATGGATATCAGCCAAAAAAAGTCAGGCTATACTTGATGCCAGGCTTCCAGCAGATGTTGCCAGGATATCCAAAGATTATCATCCCTGGTTTGAGAAGGGGTTTCACCTCATTAGAACGGTACTTGATCCGGAAAAAATAGAAACCGTTTATAATCCTGTTGTCAAAAAGTTGTTGAATCAAGGCGAGAGTTCAGCTCGTTTACTGGATGAGGAAGCATTTTATTCGTTGTTCTTATTTTCTGACGAGGAAAAGCAGTTTGCTGGAGAATGGCTCTCTACAAAGGGTTCAGTAGACTATGCTTTTGAATCGGTTGAGGAACAATACAAAAACAATCAGCACCTGATGACTGTCAGTATAGTCAATCATGGCAGTATTTCCCCAGCATTCACGCTGCGCATTAAACAAAAAAACGGTGAAATCAAAAACCATATCATCAGATCCGGTGCCGGATTATTTGAGTTTGTATCCGATTCACCTTTTGATGAAGTGATGATCGATCCAGAGCATCATCTCCTCGAAGATGAACTGTTAAATAACTCATGGATGATACCTTTAAAAATCCGACCGGTATGGGACTTTCCCACACCGGAAAAATGGATTATAGCTGTTTCACCCATGATATGGGGGAACTCATTTGATGAGAATCTTTATGGGTTGAGTTTTAATATCAGCTATCTTGATATAGCTGGAGTCTACATTGACGCATGGAAGGGAGAAAATGAGGAAAAGATTCTATGGGAAACAACATTTTATCTCAAGAATACACCCTGGAGAGGGAGTGAAATCTATTATAAGAGCAGTGAACTCAATGCTTCCTATTCCAAAATCATGGGGTTTGAACAGGAGTTCTTGGATTATCACGAAAAGACATATCTGGATCTTCAGTTGGTTGATGAAAAATTAAAAAGTCTTAATGATCAGGATGTTTCATCGGACATGAACGTTTGGAATAACATAGGGCTGACTCTTTCAATTCCCTTTTATATTGGGAATTATTCGGAGTATTGGTTTGATTTTTCATATCGTTTCGGTTTGAATCAAAAAGACGAGGACTTGGAGTATTATCAGTATTCACTTAACCAATCTTCAGTCTGGTACCTATGGAAAACAAAACTATCGCTGTTATTCAAGGGCGCATACTCCTATGGAATCGTACCCTTTCAAAAAAGATATCCTATCGGAGGGCCGGAGGGAATTTCAGGATTTCCAAGAGAAAATGAATTATTATTTGATCAGAGAAGGATCATGGAAACCGGTTTTACTTTCCCGCCCATTCTAACCCATACGAATCTGAATCTTTTTAATCTTGGATGGTTAAGACGAGTTGAATCTGAATTATATGCTCATTGGGGCTATGCCAAGCAAAACGACGAATTTGATTGGAAAGAGTTCAAGGATATTGAGCTTCGCTTTGTATTTTTTGTCGAATGGTTGAATATGTATCAAGGAAATGGAATCGTTACCATCGCTCAGCCTATCGATCATGATAAATACAAGGACTATAGAATCGTACTTTTTTCCAATTGGGTCTTTTAATAATAAAAAACAATTTTATACCATCGTATTTTAATTTGCTGTTGAAGGGACCGGACTTTAGAAGATTATGGATCAGAAAAACTCCCCCGTTGACTTAAAGAAGAACGTTTTGCAGGGCTTTATTGTTTCGATGCCAGTTGTAGTTGGCTACATACCTATTGGATTTGCTTTTGGTGTGCTGGCGAAAAAGGTTGGGCTTTCTTCGATGAATGCTGTCTTCATGTCAATAATAGTCTTTGCAGGATCTTCCCAATTAATAGCCATTGGATTACTCGTTGCCGGGGCATCTGCTCTGTCGATTATAATCGCAACGTTCATTGTAAATCTCAGGCATTTACTGATGACTGCAGCCTTATCTCCATATCTTAAGAGGTGGAGGGCACTTGCTTTAACTCTGTTTTCGTATCAAATCACTGATGAAACTTTTGCGATTCATGCAGAACGGTTTTCAAGTGGAGATACCAATAAAACAGCAGCGTTTACTATCAATATCGTATCACAACTGTCATGGATCACAGGAACGGTGCTTGGGATAGCAACCAGCGGGTTTATTAAAGATGTGAAACCATTTGCTCTTGACTATGCCCTGATTGCCATGTTTATAGGTCTTTTGGTTTTTCAAATCAAATCAAAGACGCAAATCCTGGTTGCAATCCTATCCGGGTGTGTTTCGATTTTATTGTACCTGGCCGGAATTGACCAATGGAATATAATTCTGGCAACACTATTAAGTGCAACCTTCGGAATATTGGTGGAAAAATGGATCAAAAAGAGATTCTATTAATGATTGTTGGAATGGGCGTGGTGACTTTTATACCTCGATTACTGCCGCTATTACTGTTGTCATCTAAAACATTACCAAAAATTGCAATAAAATGGCTTGGGTATATCCCGGTTGCCGTCTTATCGGCAATGCTGTTTCCAGCGTTGCTGATAAATGACAAACAGGTATACTTTTCAAGCGACAATCTTTTTTTGATTGTGTCAATTCCAACATTTTTGGTGGCCGTAAAAACAAAAAGCCTTTTTGCGACAGTGATAGCAGGAATGCTAATGGTGGCTGTAAGCCGGCTTTTCCAAATAATATAAGATTGTTATTTTTGCAGAAAACCGGTTAGAATATCCAGTGATTTCGGTTTAAGTTCATAGCAACGCAACATGTAATTATTCAGCAATTGTGTGAGATCATTGATGGTATTAAGGGGAAAATCATTATACAATTCCTCATGGTTTTCGCTTCGGGAAAATAACCATAGGATTTTAACCATTGCCGATGATACGGTTTGTGCTTTCTCAGAGCTTTGAAGACATGACCCGCAAACCAGTCTTCCGGTTTCCAATAATAACGAATACGTTTGCTTTCGAAATGCAGGTTCATGATTGGCTTTGATTTTCCAGGAACTCTGTAAACACTGGCAACAATTCGAAAAATCTATTTGATACCCACCCCATTTAATGACCTTCCAGATTGCCCATAAAAGTAAAGAATATCGATTTTTCTCTGTCCAGGTTGATTGAGAAATCGTGGCAAGCAATTCGAAGATCTCATCTGCCGGAAGAGCAGGTTTGGATACTTTGGTGATAATTTCGATAAGGTAGGAGTGGATAACAAACTGATCATACGAGATCTGATCTGCTCTTAAAAGATCTATGCCAATAGTATTTTCTATGCGAATGAACTCTCTGTTTTCATACACCTGGTATTCAATCTCAATCAAGTCACCGGGATTATAAAGAAAACTGGATGATTTTCCGAGTGTTCTTCCCCTGTAAATTACTGCTGACAGTTTTCCATTATCCCTGGAAAGAAAATTAACAATCAGATCCGCATCTCGATAGGGTGTTAATGTCAGGACAAACACGCTTTCTTTCATTGACGCCATAAGATACTGTTATCAGATGTTAAATCTACTTTCGGAACTAATCGCCTGCTCAAGTTTTTCCAGATATCCGGAAAAAAAATGATCTGCTCCCTGTATGATTTCGAGGCGAGCTTTCGGGTTCCAAATGGGAACAAGTCGAGAAACATTTTCGAGTGATGCAAAATCATCCCTTGTCCCCACCAGTACCATTTTTAATGATTCCACCAGCTGTGCATTTTTAAACTCAATAAAATCAACAGGAGGAGAAATCAGAACAATACTGTTTGTGATGTTTTCCCGGATTACCAGATTATAAATCACCCAAGATCCAAATGAATATCCTGCAAGAGTTATGCGGTTAAATCCCTGCTCAGACAAGTACTGAATTGCGAATTTGAGATCTTCCTGTTCGCCCAGACCATTATCAAAACTTCCGGTACTCTTACCAACCCCTCGGAAGTTGAATCTTAAGGTTGAATAAGAAAGATGGTGAAATGCTTTTGATATTGTATGTACTACGGAGTTATACATATCCCCTCCATACATCGGGTGGGGATGAGTTATAATAACAGCTTGCTCCCTACTGTACTGTTCGTATATTCCTTCCAAAGTACCGTGATTTGCCGGAATATTGACTAATTCATTCATTGTTTATCCGTTGTGTGGATTTAGAGATCGATCTTTTTAAGTGTTGTTTGCGTTGACTAATTTAAAATACCCTGCCATTACTAATATCGTCAAAGTCAGATTTACGCCGAAACCAGGGGCCAAGGTAATAATTATTGTGGAATATCAATATTCTTTTAGCGATTTTGAGACTTCAGGTTGTTGCAGATAGATCATTTGAATTGTAATTTAGCCCGCAAAGTAGTAATAAGAAAAAAGCATAAAAGGTGTCTCTTCAGACACCTGCATATTAACAATAATTTCTTAACAATTAGGTGTTAATATAAAGATTTTATTTTAACGAGTTCGAGTAAGCCATATAAGCTTCTTTGAACGAAACCCCTTCGAACATTTGCTGTTTCTAATTTTAATAGCGGAAGATTTCATAAGGGATTTTACTTTTCGTTTATAAGATAAATCTTGGTCTACAACAACGCAACATTATTGTAATCAGTTACTTTTCAGTCAATCACAATTTTTGAATAATCAACAACAATACTGTTGATTCATAATAACAATAAATAAGACGTATTTTTTTAGTATAATATGGCAAAACTGGATTCATTTTTTAAAAAAAACAAACCCTCAGCATCCGAAGACAAACTTAAGAAATTACAGAATAACCTAAGAAAGGGTTCTGGGATTGGTATATTTGAGGATAAGGAAAAGAACGTCCAGTTTATTAAAGATGAAATGCAGGAAATGATTAAGATGTTTCCTGATTCTCCAAAGTTTTTAGGTAGAGCCGAATATACGATTAAAAAACGTCCGCTGAGTTTTATCAGCAGGCGATACCCGGATATTTCTGATCTAAGAGAAATAGTAAACAGGTTTGGGAACAAGGGAGAGATAAAAGATCCACGTACACAGATAAGAAAACTTCTCAAAAAATATCCGGCTTATCCCGATCTAAGGGCACTAAACGCAATTCAAATCTTCAATGATGCTTCACAAAGTGGTTTGGATGCAAAAAAGATAAAAGTTATTCAAGGTTCATTAAGAGAGATAACACGGGCTATGTATAATGGGGGCACAAGCCTGTTTAATATAAACTGGTTTATTAAGATATACGTGCGCTACATAGATGCCCTGAGGGATAAATATCTGCATGAATACAACGCCTGCAAAAATCATTTCTCTAAGGGAATCAGATCGATGGCAGAAGATATTCATCGAAAACATCTGCAATTAACGGTGATGGCTTCCGTAAAGAGCAAACTCTCCGGTTTGACCTTGTTGAATGCAAAACTAAAAGGATCGATTTATACAGTTACCAGTATATCAAACGAGGAAGTTAAAAAAGCTTGTCTGGCAATAAAGAGTGAAGATGGCTCAAGGAAAGTCGGTGAAGGAGGTAAAACAGCCAATAATATTATTTACATTATAATGACGATAAATCTTTTGTTCGCACGAATACCCATACTGGACAACTTGGTAAAATCATACCAGAGAAGTATTCCGGATATTAGCCGTGACATCATTCTTCAAAAAGTAATGGTTAATAATATGAGAAGAGTAAGAGATTTTCAATTGTCAATGGCCGGTGGTGATTTGAATGAAAGCCATGATGTAGCTAATAAAATGTACCTTGATAATCTGGATATCATCAAACAACACCTGGATCATGCCATCTTGACCAAACAATATGAAGTGGATCCGTTTTTGAAAGCAGCCTGGGTTATCAAGGAATCCACCGGTTTTTTTAAGGAAGATGAGTATAAGAGGAGATTAGAGAGCGCCTTAAAGCTGATAGAAGTAATATTCAGCAAGCGCGTTCAGGTAAAAAGCGCACACGATTTAGCAAAGAATCTTCAAGATGAAATCCACTATATCATGATTGAAAATGGGTGGATGAAATAACAGTATTTTACCTCTTTCCCCGTCTCCACAACCAATAACTATAAACCATTGCATAGGTCTTCATTGCCCTTTCGCCTGAACTGAAAACAGGTACCCCTTTTCGACATAACTCTTGTTCATGTTTTTTCTCAAATCCCGGCATACTGATAACTGATATCGGTTTCTTGAATTCATGGTAAAGAGTGATGATAGACCGCACATACTCCTCATTTAATTCTTCAGATAGTCCAATTCCAATAATAAAGGCAGCATCAACATTCTCGTCCTGTAAAGCAGCCTGCAACGCTTCCCGGTAAAACCGAATGTCTAACGACGCAGTTAAACCAACATCGATTGGATTGGAGACGCTTGTGCCCGTTTCCGGTATTATTTTTTTTAATGTTTCCCGGGTTGAAGATGATAATTCTGCTAAAGTCAACCCTTCATAACCACAGGCTTCGGAAGCCGATACGCCAAAAGCCCCCGGTCCGGAAATAATGGCAACCCGTTTGCCGATATTTTGAGGATATAAAGAAAACCCCATAAAGGCGTCTAACCATTGTTCAAATCCAAAGACTGATATGGCCCCAGTCTGACTGACAATGCCCTTCCATATGATCGGATCACCGGATAATGCACCGGTGTGGGAGTTTGCCGCTTTTGCTCCAAAAGAAGTCAATCCCATCTTCCAGATAATTACCGGCTTTTTCAGACTTGCTCTTTTTAATGATAAGAAGAATCCCGATTTGTCCTTAATACCTTCAATATAAGAGCCAATAAAGCCTATTTCCGGGTCATTGGCAAAAAAGTCCAGAAAATCAGCGCTGGACAGATCACATTCATTTCCTACACTGACCGCCTTGTTAAAAAAAATGCCCCTGTTTGGTCCCTCACGACAAACCAAGTTTGCCAAAGAGCCACTATGTGAAATCAGTGAAGCCGAACCAGATGTCTTACTCAGTCCCGGGAAAAACGAAATGCCTGATTTGGGATTGTAAAGCCCCATGGCATTGGGTCCGATTAACCTCATTCCGGAAGTCCTGGCAATTGCCAGCAATTCCTTTTCAAGCGCAGCCCCTTCAATGCTGCCTGTTTCCTTATATCCGGCAGTAAACAACACCACCCCCTTCACTTTTTTTTGGGCACATTCCATTAAGACCGCTTTTGTATGGGAAGCCGGAATCAGTAAAATCGCCAGATCAACTTTTCCAGGTATTGCAGACACAGAGGGATAGGTGCGGAGTCCGTCAATTTCATGCGTTTTGGGATTGACTGGATAAATTGTCCCTTTGAAATCCAGATCCAATAACGAAATCAGAAATAGCTTACCTGTTTTCATCTCTCTTGGTAATCCTACAATAGCGACAGACTCCGGGTTAAATAACGTATTCAGTTGATCAAAAAATGATTTGTCAGGAAACATAATGTGCTCAAAAAAGTTAACAAAAAATCAAAAAATTAGGGTTGAGCTAATAATTAATCTGTTGAAATATTTATGATTTATTTTTGCATTCTGTCAAACAAAAACTCCAACCGCAATTATCCCCACTTGAATGCGATTTGCTTTTAAACTACTATTTAAAAAACATTGAAGTGTTCACAATTGAATAGATTAAATTCGTATAGACTATGGAGCGGGCTATGCAAGATCGACAAAAAGAATATTCCGGATATGGTAGCGTAAGAAACGGGTTTGAACTAGACAGCCAGGCTTTGGAAACCTATATGCTAAAAAATATACCCGGTTTTGAAGGACCAATTGAGGTTAAACAGTTCAAGGGCGGCCAGTCAAATCCCACTTATTTTATTTCCTCTGCAAACAATCGATATGTGCTGCGAAAGAAGCCGATGGGGAAATTGCTTAAGTCGGCTCATGCTGTTGATAGAGAGTATACAATCATCTCCGCACTCAGCCAGACTGAAGTTCCCGTTGCCAAGGTGTATACATTGTGTACGGATGAAAGCATAATCGGCTCATATTTCTATATAATGGAATATGTTGAAGGAAGAATTTTCTGGTCTTATAACCAAATTCCTTATCTTGATAGAAAAGAGATCTTCAATTCCATGAATGGGACAATTGCAGCTTTACATGATGTTGATTATGGAAGCATCGGCTTATCTAACTACGGAAAAGCAGGTAATTACTTTGGTAGACAGGTTTCTCGCTGGAAAAAACAGTATGAGGCATCAAAAGACAAATCATATCCTGTGATGGAGAAGTTAATTGAATGGTTGGAGCAAAACATTCCCGACAATGATGAAACAACCATTGTTCATGGGGATTTTCGTCTGGACAATATGATATTCCATCCCCGAGAAAACCGTGTGATTGCAGTAATAGACTGGGAATTATCCACGTTAGGTCATCCCCTGTCCGATTTTTCATATCTTTGCATAATTTGGCGATTTCCAGATGGTATAATGAACGGTTTTGCCGGAGTAGACTGTCAGGCAGAAGGATTACCGACGGAAGATGAATTTATGGATTTGTATTGTCGCAAAACCGGACGAAAAAGCATTGAAAACTGGAATTATTACATGGCATTTAATATTTTCCGATTGGCGGCTATTATATTTGGTATCAAGGGTAGGATTCAAGAGGGCACAGCAGCCAGTAAACAGGCTGTGGAAACAGCAAAGCTGGCGGTTCCGCTAAGTGAATTAGGATGGCAACAAACGGGTTTAAGTTCATAATTTCCGGTAACTCATGAATACGATTATTAATTTTGGAAACATTGATCATTTGCCAACTATCTGCAACTCCCCGGTAAAATGGATTCTTTTGCAAACAGAAGCATTTTCAAGATTTGGAGGATTACCTGATAACAGCCTGAAAGATGTAGTTGCCGAGCTAAAACAAAACAGAAAAAAAATTGTTCTGGCATGGGATTATGTAGCCAAGGATAATGAATCGCGTCTATCGTTTCAACTTTTTGAAAGCATAAAAAAAGGAATTGATTCCGTTAGATTTCTTGATCCCGGATTGGGAAAGACTCTGGAGAGTCTATTTCCCGGAATCAGACTTCAACTATCTCTGGAACATGGCAGCTTGAATCGCTATTCCGTTAGATATTGGACAGACATTTTCAAGTCTTCTCTGGAAAGAGTCGTACTATCCAGTCAACTGCCTCTTTCAACAATACAATCGATCAGAAATTTGGTTCCCTGCGATATCGAAATTCTGGGATTAGGCTCAATTGAGATCTTTTATTCCCGGAGAAAATTGCTTTCAAAACACATTCGATATGAGGATATTGTGAATTCAAATCCTTATGTGGCCAGTGAGGACAGACCTGATCAGTTCAACAGAATTATTCAAACCACCAAAGGCACAATTGTGTTTTATGATAAACCCTTAAATGTTTTTAACAGACTAATAGAGATAAAAGAGGCAGGGATCGATCATTTAAGAATTGAGATTCATGAAAAGGATCATTTTAAAGCCATAGCTTCGTTTTTTGAGAAACCGAATTGGCCAGATACTCTGTCAGAATGTAGATTAAACAGATCATTTGAAGGATTTCTGCAATTCAACGAAACAAAACAATTGTTCGAAAGGCTCACCAACCCGGTTATCCGCAGCGAAATCGAAAACAAAATCGGAGTTGTGCTGGAATCAGTCAGGAATTCTTTTACCATTATTGAGTTCACCAAACAGACTCGTTTGCCCAGTGATTTTGTGTTTGTATCCCCTGAAAACATAAAAATTGATCGTCGTTTTGAAAAGATAGAAGATCTAAAGGGAATTAACCATTTTGATATACTTCAACCCGGAGTCTATACCGTACCCTGGATCAAATATATTGTCCCGGGATCAGTAGTCAAATTACTCAAAGGGTGAAATAAATTTTTCTTTTTTACTCTTTTGCTCCTGTTGGGTCATGGATTGATAATTTTCGTAAGCCATGTTTGCTTCACCAACATTGCCAAGTTGTTCTTCAATTGCGCGTTTTGTATTGTATGCCTCCTTAAAAGACGGGTCGATAGATATTGCTTTGTTGCAGAACTCAGACGCCTTTGCAGAATCTCCTTTCATCAATAGTATTTTAGCTTTGATAAGGTTTGCTTCTGCCGTGTTCTCTTTTTCCAAGACCTGATCAATTAATCCCAGCCCTTGCTTAAGTACTAAACTTCGCTCTTCATCAGTCTCTAACTTTTGGGCTTTATACAAAAATGCACTTGCCAGGTTAGACCTTGCCATCAGATAATTTCTGTCACATTTAATAGCCTTTTTAAACGAGACAATTGCTGCGTTGACATTCTTTTGCTGCAACTGCAGAATTCCCATATTGTTATTGGCTTTTGCATCTGATGGATTTGATTTCAATGTTTTTGCCAGAAACTGCTTTTTTCGTTCTGCCATAGCATTTCTCTTATCACCTAATCGCTCATAAACATTAATGATTTCTTGATAAATCTCCAGTTTTGTCGGATCGATTTTTAATGCCTTATTAAAATAAATGATACTTTTTTTTGCGTTTTCGATTCCACCCTGCGTGCTTGAAGCTCTTCCTATCCCTACATAAGCGTCGAAACAGTGATCGTCTTCATGGATTGCACTATTAAATAGATCAATGGCTTCTTCGTATTTCTGCTTTTTTAAATACAGATAACCTTCATTTACGAGTGAGTTATTCGAACTTTTATTAAAAATCATCGAAGGATTCAAAATCTTTTTAAATAGCCCCATTTTTGGTGTCTTCGTTGAGGTCTTTGTTGCTTGATTTAGATTTTGTTCTTCTTGAGCGCTGTCTTTGACCTCTTCCAATTTTGGAGAAGAAGTATTATCTTTTACCATTTTTATATTATTTTTTCAGATGATTGGTGACTAACTGATTAATCTATTTGATGTAATTGTTGGCTGACCGAAGTCCAGCCGGGTTTGTAAAGCAAGCACCCATTATCTCAAATTGGCACCATTATTCCAACTCTTTTTATATAATGAGATTAAATTTAGATAGTTACAGAAAAGAACCCGGCAAGCCATGTTAATGCAAGTCGGGTCGCGGATCAATGTCATCCATTGAGTGTTATAGACTTATTAGCGTTTTATTATTTAGACTGGCAAAATAAATTGTTCAATTTTGATTAACTGAAAACAAAAAAAACTAATGTTCAAAATCAGTTGTGATTCATACGAAGGAGAAGTACTGCTCCAGGGGAATCAAGCTATCGCGCGCGGTGCACTGGAAGCTGGAGTTCTTTTCTGCACGGGATATCCCGGAAACCCTTCTTCAGAAATTATTGAGACATTGGCGAAAGCATCTGAGGATCTCCCCATTTATGTTGAATGGTCCATTAATGAGAAGGTAGCATTTGAATCAGCCACAGCTGCATCCTTTGCCGGCTGTCGTGGAATATCATGTATGAAACAAAATGGAGTTAATGTAATCTCCGATTTTTTAACCAATTTGACCTTATCGGGTACAAACGGTGGATTGGTACTTGTAGTCTGTGATGACCCGGCAGGTATTTCAAGTACTAATGAAGAAGATTCCAGGATGTTTTCCAAACTGGCTGGAATCCCCTTGTTGGAGCCGTCTACTCCTCAAGAGGCATTGGAAATGACCAAATGGGCATTTGAACTATCCGAATCGATTCTGAATGTGGTTATGGTCAGAAGTGTCTCTCGATTGTCTCATAGCCGTTCAAATGTGTCGGTTGGTAAATTAGGTGATTTTAAAAATGATGCCCGGTTTGATACCAATATTGCCTATCATACTTTTCCAGTCATTCAAAAGCATCAGGTAAGAAATGAAAAATTAAAGAAGGCTCTCAAGATAAACAATGAGTCACACTTTAATTTCTATAAGGGGCCTGAGATCCCTGAATTACTGATTGTCACATCGGGATGCTCTTATCTGTACTCCATGGAAGCACTCAAGATTTTGGAGCTGGAGTCAAAGGTGGGATTGTTGAAACTTGGGACAACACATCCGCTACCGGAAGAATTGATCCGGAAGCACCTAATCTCTGCCGAAAATATTTTATTTGCGGAAGAAATAGATGCTTTTATTGAAGATTCAGTAAAAGCCCTTGCCTCTGATTTGATTGATGTAATTGGCGTAAAACGATTTTTTGGCAAGGCATCCGGACATATTCCCACATGTGGGGAATTATCCCCGACCGTTCTTATATCATTACTTGCCGATATTTTTAACCTCGAATATGGAAAAGAGGTCAAAACAGAACCCGAAAATGCTTTGGATGCTGCATTAATCCCACGTGAATTTGGATTTTGTCCCGGATGCCCCCACAGGGCTTCCTATTACGCCATTCAAATGGCTCTGAAACTGGATGGAAGGAACGGTTTTGTCTCGGGTGATATTGGCTGTTATACCCTGGGTATTTGGCCATCCGGGTTTAATCAGGTCAAATCGGTTCATGCTATGGGTTCCGGATTAGGCTTGGCGAATGGCTATGGCAAATTAACCCAATTTGGTTTTAATCAGCCCGTGATTACTGTTTGCGGAGACTCCACCTTTTTTCATGCCGGATTACCTCCTCTTCTCAATGCTAAATTTAATCAGTCTGATATCTTTCTGATCATTCTGGATAACAGTGCAACTGCTATGACAGGTTTTCAACCTCATCCCGGTTCAGATTGCACGCTGATGGGTGTTAAAACTGATCCTATTAATATCGAAAGAATATGTCAGTCAATTGACATTGATGTGATCACTGTTGATCCTTATGATTTTAAACTATCAATCCATACAATTTTAAGCCTGTTGGAGAAAAGTGGTCCAAAAGTTCTGATTCTAAAAAGAAACTGTGCGTTAGTTCAGAATAAAAAAGGAGGATTTGAATATAAGATCTCGGTCGATAACGACAGGTGCTTATCAGATAGTTGCGGATGCAATCAGTATTGTACAAGGATTTTTCGTTGTCCGGGTCTGATTTGGGATTCAGATGAAGGGAACGTTAAAATCGACGAAGTATTATGCGTTGGATGTGGAATCTGTTCACAGGTTTGTCCACAAAACGCAATTAAGAAATCAATCCTATAAACTGAAATTTTGAAAATATGGTAACCAACCTAATTATTACCGGAGTGGGTGGACAAGGAAATGTAATGGCATCGCAAATAGTTGGCTATGCGGCCGTTAACGCCGGTTTAAAAGTATTTATTGGTGAGACATTCGGATTATCTCAACGTGGTGGACCTGTTATGAGCCATGTGAGGATAACCGATAATGATATGCTGGGGCCATTGATACCAAACGGAAAAGCCGATTTCATCCTGGGAATTGAGCCGTTGGAAACACTACGCGTTATGAAAGAGTTTGGAAATAGAAACTCCATCGTGATCACCAACAGCAGGCCCATTTACCCAATTAATGTGACGGCTGGAGAAAATCTGTATCCGAGGCAGGAAAATATCAGAAAACTCCTGGAACAACAATGTCAGAAATTGCACTGGTTGGATTTAACAAAATCTGCCTTAAATTTAGGTAGTTCTATTTTGCTCAATGTTATTTTATTGGGAACCCTCTCCAAACTTGAGGAATTTCCTTTGAATAAAGTAACCCTGTTCGAAGCACTAAAAAATGTGATGCCTCCCGCAAAACTGGCGATCAATCAGCAGGCCCTTGAGGTCGGTTTTAATTGTGTGTAGTATATTTTCAGGCTAATATATAAAGAACTCAGTCTCTGAATCAATCATGTAGGAATAAGCCAACAGTCAAAATAATTTCTAAAGTCCTGTAGAATATGGAATGAGTTGTGAATTATAAATCGATAATTTTCCATAATTCTAATATGTGTTTTTTAGTGATCTAAAAACGGACTAATCGGATTGATGAGATGAAAGACTTACAGGAAAAAGTAACGATACCATTGGTTTTACTGGTTTTAATAGGTGTTGCAACCTGCTTTCTGTTCAGGGACGTCCAGGCAAACTCAGGGAACAGATCTTATTCCGAACCCGATCGACAGTTTCTGGTTGCAATGTTCGAAGAAAAGGGCTTTGACCAAGATCTTCTTAAGAGCGTGTTCTATGACAAACGTTTAAAAAAGCTACCCATTATTGTCAGTAGAAATGTGCATAACAAGGAAAACCGGAGAAATTATGAAGATTTCCATAGCTCTTATTCATTAAAAATTGCGCACCGGTTTTCAAGAAAATGGAAATCTGTTCTAACGAGAGCGAGTCAGGAGTTTGATGTTGATGAAGAAGTACTGGTTTCCATTCTTCTCGTTGAAACCGGCTTGGGTAATATTTTAGGACGATATCCGGTGATTTCGGTTTTCTCATCAATAATTGTTGAAAAGGAGCAGAAACACCTTGAAGCAATGAATAAAATAGCTCTTTCAGAAGACGATCAATATGTTCTGAAAAGACTGTCACGAAAGGCGGAATGGGCAGAAGTAGAGTTAACCGCCTTGTTAACCATGGTGCAAGATAGGGGTATGAGTCCGTTTCAACTTAAGGGAAGCTTTGCCGGTGCGTTTGGGATCCCGCAGTTTTTGCCGAGTAGTTATCTGAAATGGGGTTATGATAGCGATCAAAATGGTTCCGTAAATCTGTTTTTATTCCCCGACGCTATCTATTCGACAGCCAACTACTTGAAGGCTCATGGTTGGAAAAAAGGACTTTACCTAGAATCCAATAAAGATGTAATCTATAAATACAATAATAGCGAAATATATGTTGAAACAGTTCTCAATGTTGCAAAAAAAATAAAAGAATTACAAAGCGACAAGAGTAAAGAAATCGCTAAACAGACGAGATTTGTTCAAGATTATAAAAGTCAACAACAGGAAGATAAATCTTAAACAATCAAATCTTGTGGTACCATGCCTGAAGATCATTCATTTGATAATTCTAATCAAGTTCACTTGGATGACGAGAAAAAGATTGAGATCCCTCGTCACTACAAAGTTATCCTGCACAATGACGACTACACTCCAATGGATTTTGTGGTACGGATCTTGATGAGTGTATTTAAAAAAGATGAATTGGCAGCCACACAAATTATGCTGAATGTCCACAACCTGGGAAGGGGGGTCTGTGGAGTTTATACTTATGAAATTGCAGAGACTAAAGTTGCCCAAGTCCATCAACTGGCTGAACAAAATGAATATCCCCTGCATGCTAGTATGGAGGTCGATTAGACAATATGAGTGAAAAAAACCGAGACGATAGAATATTGAGCAGAGAACTGGAGATATCGCTTATCTCTGCAGTACGTGATGCACAGAAGCGACGTCATGAATATGTCACCCTGGAGCATGTCTTTTATGCCATCCTGTTTGATCCCAGAACAGCCAAAATTATTGAGGATTGCGGCGGTAATGTCTTTGAACTTAAGTCACAGCTGGATCAACACCTTTCCTTGAAGATAGAACCTCTTCCGGAAAATATAGTTCAAGATCCCATCCAAACGCTGGCTTTTCAACGACTGATGCATCGGGTCATGACTCATATTCAAAGCTCCGGTAAAAAAGAAGCAGATGGTGGAGATGTATTGGCCGCGTTATTTAAGGAGGTCGATTCCCATGCTGTCTATTTTTTAAAATCCCAGGGTGTGACAAGACTTGATGTGCTCAGAATCGTATCCGGTTATAAGGAATCAGATACACAGGAGATAGAGCAGGACGAAATCCGACAGGAGACCACAGAACGGATAAAATCCGGCAAAAAGAGTGCGCTGTCTTCCTACACGACAAATCTTACGCTATTGGCAGAGCAGGATAAAATCGATCCCGTTATTGGTAGAGAAGATATTCTTGAAAGAACGATGCAGGTTCTTTGTCGAAGACGAAAAAACAATCCTATTTTCGTCGGTGATCCGGGTGTAGGTAAAACAGCAATCTCCGAAGGATTAGCTCTCAAAATCAAGTCCGGAGATATCCCTGAAATCCTGACAGATGCCGAGATCTATACCCTGGATATGGGGGCATTATTGGCTGGAACCAAATTCAGGGGAGACTTTGAACATCGTTTAAAAGGAGTGCTGACAGAAATTTCAAAACTGGCAAACGCTATTTTGTTTATTGACGAGATTCACACGATCGTAGGTGCAGGATCAACCAGTGGGAGCTCAATGGATGCATCTAATATTCTTAAACCTGCATTGGTTTCCGGGAATATTAAATGTATTGGCGCAACTACCTATTCCGAATATAGAAATTTCTTCGAAAAAGACAGGGCTTTGTCCAGACGATTTCAAAAGATTGATATCAATGAACCGTCCGTGAGTGAAACCATACAAATCCTGAAAGGATTAAAATCCAGATATGAAGATCATTATAAGATTCGATATTCAGCTACCGCCATCAAGAGTGCGGCAGAACTTTCTGCCAAATATATAAACGACCGTTTTTTACCCGATAAAGCGATTGATGTTATTGATGAAGCAGGAGCTGCCTGCATGCTGTTACCAGCCAAGCGAAAGAAAACTGTTATCAACGTTCCCGATATTGAAAAAGTAGTCTCCCAGATTGCCCGCATCCCCTTGCAACAGTCTGTTCGTTCAGATGGAGAATCCTTAAAACACCTTCAGAAGAACCTTCAGGAAAGAGTATTTGGTCAAAATGAAGCAATAGAACACATAACAACCAGTATTAAAAGAAACAAGGCAGGACTGGGACATCCCGAGAAACCGATTGGATCATTCCTTTTCACAGGACCCACCGGGGTTGGTAAAACAGAGGTGAGTCGGCAGATTTCAGATCTACTGGGAATTAATTTCGAACGCTATGATATGAGCGAGTACATGGAAAAGCATTCGGTTTCCAGGCTCATAGGAGCGCCTCCCGGTTATGTCGGTTTTGAACAGGGTGGTCTGTTGACAGAAGCTATCAGAAAGCATCCTCATTCCGTTTTATTACTGGATGAAATTGAAAAGGCTCATCAGGATATTTACAATATTCTTCTCCAAATCATGGATCATGCGACACTCACCGATAATAACGGACAAGAAGCTGATTTTAGGAATGTGATCCTCATTATGACCTCAAATGCTGGTTCGATGGAAAGAGGCGCAAAAGCCATTGGATTTGGAGCAACTAATCAGGATAAGGAGATGGAGGCTGTTGAAAGACTATTTCCCCCGGAGTTCAGAAACCGTTTGGATGCCATTGTTACATTCAACTCGCTTTCCACTACAGTCATGAAGTCCATCGTTGATAAGTTTATGAACGAGCTGCAAGCCCAGTTAAAAGCCAAAAAAGTCACCTTTGAGTTAACTGAAAGTGCTCGGATGTGGCTGGCGAAGAAGGGCTACAGCGAAGAATACGGTGCCAGACCTTTAAGCAGGGTTATACAAAAAGAGATAAAAGACAGGCTATCAGACGAAATTCTTTTCGGAAAGCTAATCAAAGGCGGTAAGGTTAAGATCAACTGCCGAAACGACCAACTGGTTCACACAATCAAACCATCATAATCTTTCCTTGTCGATTACCTTCAAATAAGCCTCAACTCTTGAAGGTAATCCACTTCCAATTCGCTCTTCTCAAGAACTTCAATTTTTTTAGGACGCTTTAGTTTCCGGCGCTTTCTCTTTTGGTGCGGGTGCTGGACTCTCTTTAGCAGGTTTTGCACCTTCTGCGGCTGTTGTTTTAGCCTCTGTTGCAGGTGCTGAATTGCTATCCGGTTTTGCTGAAGAGGAACTGTTAGAATCACTAATCGAATAACCATCTTTATACCACCCCCCTCCTTTTAGATGGAAGGCAGGAATAGACGTTTTTTTGGAAAGAGATTCTTGGTTACACGATGGACAAAAAGTCAATGGGTCATCAGAAAATTTTTGAATAACTTCAAGTTCTTTCTTACAATTTTCGCAAACATATTCGTAAAGTGGCATTTCCAAGTCCTGATACTGCTATGTTTCAATTAAGATTTATAAAATCTATACAGGTTTTATGTGTTATACTGAATTTAAGGTTTCTCTTAAAAGATATAAGATAATCTCAGGTCAGTCAAGATCACGGTGTAAAAGCACATGATGTAACTCATTCAATTGAATTTGGAACCCGCTTAATCCTTTGTCTTGTCTTTCTTGTCATAATGCCTTCTTCCGAGATTTTTAGGAGGGTTTGGATTAAAAGGATGGGGAACAGATGTCCTTCTTGCATAAAGTCGTCTTTTAAAATCGGAAACCTGGGGATGGAGACGTTTTATATTCTGATTTAAAGACCTGGATAATTTCTCGAAATCACTCCGAAACGGATAGAGTAGGAACTGCCGTTTTAATGGATGAACTGTATAACGCCGTTTATGTACGTTTGATTCAGCAGATTCCAACACTGTTTTTCTGACAGGAATACTCCTGGAGAATACATTCTTTAAAGGATGTTCTGCATAAGCACGTTTTACCGATTTGAAGGTCACATTGGAAAACCATTCGGATACATTAATTGTTTGAGTATCTTTTAAGGCATACTCTTTCTTATAACCGGATTCCACGGGTTCCAAATCTGCATGGTCTTTTGGATTGATCTCCTCTTCCCAATTTAAAACTCCCTCGCTTGTCTCAATATTGAAGCTGGATAGGTTTTTATTTTTAATCGGTTTTTTATCCAACAATTTAACAATATATGCAGCAATATCATCAGAAGCTTCTTTGCCTTGATCTGCTGAGCATTGTACCTTCCTATCTTGCGGACTATCACTGACAGAAGCCTTCTTATCAAACGGATTTAAATAACTTTGGTAAATATTCTCCGATTGAACGGTTTTTTCTCTGACTGTTTCTTCTATCGGTTGACAAAATCTATCGTAAAAACTATCTCCAAATAAATTTGTTTGTCCATCTCCCAGATAAGGTAATAAGTTAGCCAGCACTTTTTTTCTGGTATTTGTTTTTGTTTTTGCTCTTTTTAAGATGCGAGCAATATCATTATTCAGCAATGTGCTGGTGAGCTGCACATGTCCCTGGCTGAGTTCATCATTATGGACGTAGTTATGGAGAAGAATATTTTCTATATTGCAGTATAGCTGATCAATTATCTGTTCACCTGCCTGTATGGGAATAAATCCCTGTTCACCTGATCGACTTCCATGGGAGTAGTAGATACGGCACCCGATTTTGATATCAAGCGAGTCTTTTATATTATCAACAATGAACGTCCTATTTGTTTTTTCCGAAGTTTCGTTGATATCAATTGATGCGTTTTTGATGACAAATCCGGCAATATCATCTCTGGAACTCAACTGATTCAGGATGAATTGGGTTTCTTTAAAAAGAGCACTATTGGATAATCCCTCTAAGGTTTTGATTGAAATCCCATAATGAGAAGAATGGATATCACCGCAATAATAATAGGTGATGAATTTTTGAGAGACCAGAGTCGCAATATTCTGCAGGATAATATCTTTACTGATCGAAAAGGGAATACTGAGAATCACTCGTTCCCTGAAGCCGTTTGAATGGTTGAGATACAGAGATGCCGAGGGATCTATTGATACAACGGGTTTAATGTTCTCCTTGATTTTGAACTGAATGAGTTTTAGATCGTCAAATCTGATATAAAGCTTATCCGCATCCATAGGTTGACTGCACCAATGATTCTCTCGAAAAACCAGATGATTGTCTAAGTGTATGATATTTTATTTTTTGATTTTAGTGAATTACAAAATAATGTAAAGAAGGAAAGCGCTGGTACGGCATTCTTTCGAAAGGCATTGAACTTCTTTTAAGGAATTGATTATCAAGACAAAACTCCAAAGGAACCCAATTGACTTTTAGTGATTAAAAACCATTTTTTTAAGTGGTTCAGGTGCATACTTATGAATGCAAGCTTCGGCAACTGAAGAGAACTCCTGCTCGTATGAGATGTAGGTCTTTAATTGATCGGCGGCTTTTCTTTTGATGACCTGGGCCATGGGACCCGCCTGAGAGCTATTGGCACTTTTAAAGTCTGCTATTCGCAGAAAGCATTCATTCCACTTGATCCCACGTTTACTATTAAGTTTACTCAAGCGATTCAAACCCAATATGTCGATGGTTAGCTCAACGCGCTTTATTTCATCATCCGAAATATCGCCAGCAGGGACAGCTTCACAGGCATCATCCTCTTTTTTCTCGAATGAGATCAGGCGGGTGTCATCCGTGGTGGGATCAATCAGTACAATGAGTTCACCGCATAATTGTGAGTCGCACCAGTTTTTATCCGCTCTCGCTCCTGCTGTTAACGGAAAGCGATCTTTCTTTTTGGTATTGATCAATTGACCGGCAATCACATAATTCTTCCAATTGAAGGTTAACCACCAATAGCCTTCTTCCGTGCTTTTATCGGCGTTGGTTATTCTACCTTTGGGTCGGAAATGATCCACATGATAGGGCGATACCGATTCTTGCGCTTCAGTATACCAGCATTTATTGTTAAACTGTTTTAGCAACCAGTTGCGAATCCTGTCGTCACGCCAGAATCCTTCATGTTTATCCAAGATTTCCTGCCGTTTTTCCCTGGTCTCAGCTGCCAGCAGAGCCTCCTTAATTTTTTCAGCCTCATCGACCCAATCTTGAGGCGGCGTTCCCACAATTCGTACTTTCCTCATAGCCCACCCTCATCAACGCCATATTTCTGAGCCATTTCCTTGATGCTTTTTTTCTTTTCCTCTTTGGCCATTTCAAACAGTATTTTTTCTGCTATTTTGTCCTGCTCAGCCAGTTCCGACTTGGTAAAGAGATTCTCATTCGGCAGACTACGAGCCTCAACCATTTTTTCAATAAACAGTTTGTACATGGGATCACGGCTTTCAAACATAAAACCGAGATCGTCCAGACGGACACGCAATTTTTCCAGTTCTTCCTTTTCCGCCAGACTTAATTCGTTCTTGGAAGATTTTGCAATGAGGGTGTTCCTGCGGTCCAACGATTTCTGAGTGGGTGGGTCCAGTGTTGACCTCAGCCCAAACATGTCGCTTTTTAGCAACCCTGAAACGCCCATCCCCTGTGGATCTTCAACTGGGGTTATTGCCTGAACCAACCCATTCTCGACAGTGAGGATTTGCACCTGTTCTTTTTTCAGACCACCGATCATCAAAGGATCATGAGTGGTCACCAGGATCTGTGAGGGACTGTCGCCAATTACATTTTTAATATTATCAAAATAATGCAGCTTCCAAATGGGGTTCAGGTGCGTGTCCGGTTCATCCAGTAAAAAGAGGGTTTCATCTTCTTTGGTGAGGCGCATTAAGCCAAGTACCGTCAGCAATTGTTGTTCGCCTTCGGATAGTTCTCGAAATAGGATATCCCCTTCGGTATTCTGGTGTTTGACCTTGATCTTGACTTCATCGATCAGATCCGAAATATAGGTGCTTTCCAAATATTTAAAGAAGGTAACCGGTGCGGGTTCCCCTAAGTTTTCATCGGAAAAAGCGTTGGCCAAACCCTGCAATGCTTTTTCATCGGGAAGGAAGAGATACAATAGCTCAAATTTTTCTTTCCGATCACGAAAGTCAACCGTGCGGGTTTCATCGCAATCGATGGGAGCGATGGCGTAGTGCCACAGTCTATCAAGAAAATGACGAACCTTTCCTCGCGCATACCAAAACCGATTATCTCCGGTTGTAAGCATGGTTTCGGAGGGACTGCTGCCAAACCAGTAAGGTCTTTTTAACGCAAAAAGCACCGATTCCAAATCCTGAATCCCCAAGTCTGAAAGTATCTTTTTTACTTCAGGATCATTTTCAATGAGATACGCCAGCAGCACAAACTGCGAATGCACATTCCGGCACAGAAAGAGCCGACGGAGCGGGATGTTTTCTTCACTCAGCAGGTCATCATAGAACTTTTTCTGGTGGCGGTGAAACAGTTCTTCGATACGATCATTTTTGCCGGAGTAGTAGGCAAACACATTCTTGGGTAGAAGCCCATTCTCCTCTTTGCAGATGGCGGTGGCGGAACTCTTTTTTCCATCTACCACAATCGTCGGCGTTTCATTCTTTTCAGCCGTCACTGCAACGGTCTGACCGCGAACCTCATATTCCAGTTGATAGGCAAATTCGGGTTTGTTTTTCAGGTCCAGGTCACGGAAGATGATGATGAGGGCTTCCAGCAGATTGGATTTGCCGGAGCCGTTTTGGCCGATGATGGCGTGGCTGTTGAAGATAACAGGCTTGCCATCGGCGTCTTTACCTGCCGGGGTGAATGCGATGGTGAAATCCCTCAGGTTACGGAAGGATTTAATGAACAAGCGATTGATTCTCATGATAACTTAACCTTTTCTTCAATGATGCGGACTGCGGCTTTTTGGGGTTCTTCAATCCAACCCTTGATCATTTCGATTTTCAATTGGCGGTAGAACTCGTCGATGGGCAATCCGGAGTGATTCCAAAGCGCTTTGGCCGAGAGTTCATCGTTATTTTTCACCAGCAATGCACTGAGGGGGGCATGATCGCTAATATCGGGCTTATTGACCAGTTTCAGTTTGGTGACCAGTTCGGTTTTGGGAGCTTTCATTTTTTCCTGTTTTTCGGTGGTTATGCCAGTGATGCTCTCAACGATAGCTTGGGCCAGTTGTTCTGCTATTTTTCGTGATTTTTGCAGTTGTTTTTGCAGGGTGTCACAGTAGGATAAAAGTGAATGGGTTTTTTCTACGATTCGTTTTTGTTCGGCAGAAGGAGGAGTTCCAACGACTTTAAAAAATAGTTTTTCAGTCTCCAATCTACATGTGCCATGACTTGATCTTTCAATTAGATTTAAAAACTGACTCTTATATCCTTTTGATATTATTAACAAGAACTCGTGAATAGATGGAAGATAGGGACATAAAGCTTTCATATCTTGATTGATCGTTACTTCAGTAGTCGCAACTGCAACAGGAAATGAATGGGCAAGTATCATTCCTCTTACAACAAACAGAATTGAGTTTTTGGGAATTGGTTTTACCGAGCTATTTAATAAAGCTTCATTAGAAATCTTATTTTGAGTTATTGAAAGATATTCAACTTTCATATCTTTTGGACTAACCCAAGGTATATGTCCATTCCAGTAACTAGCATTTGCTTTGCTAGGTGTCCCCCCTCCTAAAATATATCCAAAGTCACCTAGTCGGCACCATTCCCACCCCTTGGGGAGTTTAAAAGGTTTTTCATCATCTTTGATTTCTGGCAGTGGTTTGTCTTTTTTGATTTTCTTTTTGCGAATCAGCTCTACTTTTTCTTTGGCGATTTTTTGTAGGAGTTCGCTGGCGGGTTCGTCGTTGGGGTCTTGGGGGACGAGTTTTCCCATGACGGCGTTTTGGAGGATGCATTTTTTGAGGTCTTCCACATCTTCCGGGGCTTCAAAGAGTTTGGGGAGGTTTTCTTTAACCCGCTTCCAGGCGATTTGCAGTTCCTTACCAGCCTGGGCGTTGGCCAAGTCCTCCAGCGCCGAGACTCGGGTGTTTTTTACCAGCTTCGACCGTTTCTGCTGTTGAGCCTCCAGCTGATCACAAAGCGCCATCAACTGATCTACTTTCGCCACAATCCGTTTTTGTTCTTCCAGAGGAGGTAGTGGGAAGGCAGAGTTTACAATCTTAATTCTAGAAATATTTGGTTGAGCTGCACCAGCGCCAAGCTTGATAAAATTTGGCTTCATCGCCTTAAGCAAAATCACTAAATAATTAGGTTTTACAATAGAATGTGCAGTACACGCGCAAACTGCTTGATTAGTAGTTGCTGCAATTTCAAGAATGCCGACATCTCCAATATTTGCTCCATACATAGCCACTAAAACTGAACCAACTGGATTTAAACTCAAAGGACAATTATCCAATGCTTGTTGAGTGATTTTTTCTTCGGTAGACCTTATTCTTCCTTGTTTGACTTCACCTGATTTTACCCAAGGGATTTCTCCATTATAATAAACAGTATTTGTACGGCTTGGTGTTGATCCTGATTTCCATGAACCAATCGCACCCAATCTTGTCCAGTACCAACCTAAAGGAGCTGTATATCTTATTTCACTCGATTTGATATCCGGCAAAGCTTCTCGTTTTTTTCGAAATCCAGATTTTTCAAGGTTTTCTATTTCTATTTTTACTTTATTTAGTAACTCACTCGCCGGTTCGTCATCTGGATTCTGCTCAACCAATTTCCCCATCACTGCCAACTGCAAAATCATCTCCCGCATCCGGGGCACACCACCAGGGGCATTGGCGATGGCACTAAACTCTTTTAAAAATGTTTGGGGATTCATTGGTCAGTCCCCTTGTTTTCCAGACGAAGGCGGGATTTCGCAATAGCCTCATGCAGTTTTTGTTGCAATACTTCTTTGGTGGGCAAAACGGTGAGGTATTCGGCCACATGGATACCGGATTGATCCAATTCCAGCAGTTCAATTTGTTCTTCTTTTTTTCCGGTACACAAGATTAGACCTAAAGGCTCGTTTTCCCCGGCTTCCTGTTCATATTTCGCCAGCCAGCGCAGATAGAGTTCCATTTGGCCTTTGTAAGCCGCTTTGAAATTCCCCTGTTTCAGTTCAATCATCACCAACCGTTTGAGTTTGCGATTGTAAAGCAGCAGGTCAATGTAAAAATCCTCCTGATCGATTTCAATGCGTTTCTGTCTGGCCACAAAGGTAAACCCGGCTCCCAGTTCCAGCAGAAATTGTTCAATTTCCCGAAGGATGGCATCTTCCAGGTCTTTTTCGTAGTAGTGGTCGTTGAGTTCCAGAAAATCCAGGATATAGGGATCTTTTAAAATCAGGTTGGGCGACAGTTGATTTTCTTCCCTGAGTTTCAACAGTTCCTGTTCTATCAGTTCGTCCGGTTTTTTAGAGAGGGCGGTGCGTTCAAATAACATGGAATCTATGCGATCACGAAGTGTTCTTACACTCCATTTTTCCATACGACACATCTCCGCATAGAACTCCCTTTGTAATTGATCTTTTAGGGGAATCAGCACTGTAAAGTGAGTCCAACTTAATTGTCGTATCAGTGATGCGACAATTTGTTGATCATTAAAAACTGAAGAAAATTGTATCATCCTGCGAAGATTTTTTTCGGCAAATCCTTTCCCATATATATCTACTAATTGTCTCGACAGTGAGGAGACAATTTGTTTGCCATAATCCGCCCGTTCGCCTTTAAGGAATTCCTCATTGATGCGTTTGCCAATCTGCCAATGAAGCAGGGTTAAGGTGGCATTAACAGTGGTCGTAACTTGCGTGCGACTCTCTTCAATCAGGTTTTTAATATCCCGAACTAATTTTTTAGGTACTAAATCCTCCTTTTTTATCACTTTACGGCTCATTCCTCATCCTCCGAAAAATGATGCGCAAACGCTGTCGAAAGCTCCTTGATTAGCAGTGTTTCTGTTTCCGCGATTTCTCCGGTAATCACCTTGAGTTTTTCCAGTAACAGATCCGGGTCGTGAATCTCCGCCTCCGGGGTATTGGGATTCTTGGCGTCCAGGTTATAGATGGGCCAGAAGATGCGCTCTGCAGCGGATTGTTCATCCCTGGCTTTTTGCCTGAGGTTGTCCGCCTGGGTTTTTAACTCCTGTTTTTTGCCATTATCGGCCGTTTTGGCTTGCTGTTCCAGGTCGCCAGCCTGATTATTCAGTTCCTCCGCTTTATCCCGATGGGGTTTGGCTTTGGCTTCGGCTTCCAATTTGCGGGATTTAAAATCCACCTTCCAAGCCAGTTCGCTCTCGATCCGATCGGCGAAACCATTTGATTCTTTCCCCCACCAGTCTTTTTCCGCTTGAAACTCTTCCAGGGTAATGGGTTTGGTTTTGGAATAGCTTTTATAACCGGTTGGATAGGGATGCTCATAATACCAGATAGTCTCGGTGGGTTTGCCTTTGGTGAAAAAGAGCAGGTTGGTTTTAATACCGGTGTAAGGATTAAACACGCCGTTGGGCAAGCGGATAATGGTGTGCAGGTTACACTCATCCAGCAAAAGCTGTTTAACTTTGGCTTTAACCCCTTCACCAAACAAGTTCCCATCCGGTAAAATAATGGCTCCCCGGCCGCCACCTTTTAACAGCTTTTTGACAATCAAGGTGAGGAACATATCTGATGTTTCCCGGGTGCGCAGATCGGAAGGAAAGTCGGTCCCTACACCATCCTCTTCACTACCACCAAAGGGTGGATTGGTAATGACGCAATCTACTTTATCGTTATTTGACCAGTCGTTCCAGGCTCGCGCCAGGGTATTACGATGCTCAATCTGGGAGGGGACATCAATCCCGTGCAGCATCATATTGGTCGTACAGAGCAGGTGAGGCAACTGCTTTTTTTCAATCCCGTGAATGCTTGCTTCAATGGCTTTTTTATCTGCAGCGCTGGATTTATTGTTCATTTGACCGCTGAAGTGATCAATGGTCGCCGTTAAGAAGCCACCGGTCCCACAGGCGGGATCAAGCACCGTTTCCCGTTTGTCCAAACGAGGATTGACCCTTTGCACCATAAAATGGGTAATGGCCCTGGGTGTATAGAACTCACCGGCATTGCCCGCGCTGCGCAGATCGTTCAGGATCTGTTCATAAATATCTCCCAGGTTCTGACGCTCTTTAAAATCGTGAAAGTTGATGGCCTCATCCAGTTTTTCAATCACTTCCAGCAAAAGAGGGCCCGATTTCATATAGTTATTGGAATCGGCAAAAACCTCCCGCACTACTTTGGCTTTAGCCCGGTTTTGTTCATCATCAATCGCTTCCAAATCGATTTCCCGCAGCCCGGGGAAGACGGTGCCATTCACATAAGCAATCAGGTCACTGGCAGCGATTTGGGGTGCTGTCTTGCCATCGGGTCTTTTCAGATATTTTGCCCAGTTTTTCCAACGACAGGCTTCAGGGATAGGGGATTTGTATTTTTTCCCCTGATCTTTGACATCATCCGACCATTCTTCCTCACGCTGGTCAAAGATCTTGAGAAAAAGCATCCAGGTGAGTTGACCGATGCGCTGGGCGTCTCCATCCACCCCGTCATCCTTGCGCATGATATCCTGAATGGTTTTAATACTGCTGCTGATGCTCATATGGTTTTCCGTTTGTTTTACTTTTTTTATCCGCGTGGGCACTAAAGTAGCCCACTCTACATGGATCTTATAGAATTAAAGCCATTAAATTGGGTTGTGGGTGCCATCCGTATTCGATTTTTACTAAGCGCTTTTTGAGCCATTGGTTGCGTATAACGCTTGCTCAAGCTCGGTAATGGCCTGGGAGAACTGATCGGTTCCGCCAAATATACCCCGCCGGATCTGGGTTTTACTTCCTATTTGATCAAAGGGGGGAAGCTCCAGTATTTTAGGGTCCTCGATATCAACGATACCGTTATGGGCGTATTTTTCCAGCAGACATTCCAGCACTTCTCTGGCTTGATCACCATATTTGCCAAAATAATTCCGCTTTTTCACATTGTCTGCCCTTTCTTTGCGGGTGAGGGGTTTTTGATCGAAGGCAATATGAGTCACCAGATCAAAAATGTCCAGTGCCTCGCTTCCCGGGACAGCCTGCCTCAGAACATCAATCGGAATACCTGCCTTTACCAGTTCTTCAATGATGACTTTTTTCCGTTCACTTTGGTTCCAGCGTCGAAGAAAATCATGGAGGGTGTGGTACTGCTCGATTAGAGTTTTTTTGATATCCTCTTTCAGGAAAACACGATAATCCTCCGTGATCAGCTTGCCATCAGCATCAAGATATTGGGAGCGCTCCACTGCGGTGCGCACTTTGACATCATCCAGATGATATTTGGGTGGTTTTTCCCTGACGCTACCTTCATCATCCCAGTTTCCATTACCAGGAGCATATGGGGTTTCCGGCATTTCGTTTTCACCGGCAGGCAGTTCACTCTCACCGGCATCTTCCGGAGGAACCACGGAATCATCCACTCCCGGTTCATAAATCACCACCGGTTCACCATCAAAATCCGGGTCTGCAAAGAGTCGGGTTGCTCCTTTGAAGTCCATAATGGTAAAAAAGAGTTTTTGGTAATCTTCCCGAAGGCGGGTTCCGCGCCCGATAATCTGTTTGAATTCTGTCATTGAGTTGATGGTCTGATCCAGCACCACCAGTTTGCAGGTCTTGGCATCCACTCCGGTGGTCAACAACTTGGAGGTGGTGGCGATCACCGGGTAGGGTTCATCATTATCAATGAAATAAGAAAGCTGTGCTTTGCCTTCTTTATCATCGCCGGTAATTCGTACCACGTAGCGTCGATTGGCTGTTGCTGCGGGAATCAGTTTGACCAGTTCCTGGCGCATCCGTTCAGCATGGGGCTGATCATCACAAAAGACAATGGTTTTGGACATGGGGTCGGTACCTTTTAAGTATTCCCATACTTTTCGGGCGACCAGTTCCGTGCGCTGGGTCAGCACTAGATTACGGTCAAAATCTTTAGTGTTATACTCACGCTGCTCGACTTCATGGCCATATTTATCAGTTTTGCCCATTTCAGGAATATATCCCGCAGCATCCATATCGGTAACAATCCGAATCACTTTATAGGGTGCCAGAAACCCATCTTCAATGCCCTGTTTCAAAGAGTAGGTGTAAATCGGTTCTCCGAAGTAAGTAATATTGCTGATTTCTTTGGTTTCCTTGGGCGTAGCTGTTAAGCCAATGTGGGTGGCTTCATCAAAATGCTCCAGGATTTCCCGCCAAGCCGAATCCTCTTTGGCACTTCCCCGGTGACACTCATCGATCACTACCAGATCAAAAAAGTCTTTGGGAAAGTCCCTGAATATCTGCTTTTCCTCATCGGTGCCAGTTACCGCTTGATACAGCGAAAGGTAGATTTCAAAGTTTTTCTTTACAGAGCGGTTGGAAATTTTATGCATCACTTCACCAAAGGGAGCAAAATCCTGCTGCATGGTCTGATCCACCAGAATATTCCGATCCGCCAGAAAGAGTATGCGTTTTTTCAATTTGCCTTTCCACAGTCTCCAGATGATCTGAAAAGCGGTATAGGTTTTTCCGGTGCCGGTGGCCATTACCAGAAGAATCCGTTTTTGCCCTTTGATGACTGCTTCAATCGATCGATTAATAGCCACTCGTTGATAGTATCGTGCAGCTCTGCCGGAACCATCCGAGTAGTAATTCTGTTCAACCAGCGCCTTGTTCGGTTCGGTCTCAATCCCTTTCCATTTTTCAAATAATGACCATAGGGTATTCGGATGAGGAAAGGCTTCCAGTCTCAGCTCCTTTTCTGTTTCGCCGGTGAGTCCGGTTCGATCATGCATTAGAAAACCATCACCGTTTGAGCTGAATGCAAAGGGTGCATCAATCATTTCAGCATATACCAAAGCTTGCTGCATGCCATGACCGACCGGGTGATTTTTTATCTTGGCTTCAACGACAGCTAAGGGGACATTGGGTTTGCCATAAAGCACATAATCAGCCCGTTTGGGACCACCTTTCACTTCAGGATTTAAGATCCGCGCAGCCAGATTACCCCGCACCATAATTCGGCCGTCAGTTAATGGAACTTCTTCACGGATTTGCCTCTGCAACCACCCGGCTTTTTCTAACGCGGGTGTGATGTATTTTGTGCAGATATCCCTTTCTGATAGATTATCACTGTTCATACCGGATTTTATTTATGTTTTTTCTAGCTTCATTGTTTGATAGTCCGGATTAACTATTTGAGTACAATCCTAAGAGTCTGAAGTTTTAAAACAGTATCCTTAGTATTGACTATTGTTTTGAAGGTTTTAAATCTGAATGTTCAGAACTTCCATTTTCAATCCATTTATCCACTTTCTCTTTTTTGAATTTCCAAAGGCGACCTACTTTATTTGCAGGCATCCCCTTTTCATTAATCCATTTATAAACTGTATCCCGTTTTATTCCGAGATATACGCAGATTTCATCGACCGATAACCAGCGATCTTCCATTCGTACTCCTTGAAAACCAATCAATTCATTTTGGTATTTAGACAAAAATTTCCGGACTGATCAGGTTAACTTAAAATCAATCAGCATAAATCGGGTTAAACTCGGTTAGAAATACACAAAATTATGATTTTGTACAAGAATCTTAGCTTGATTTTTAAGGTACTTATCCAGTTTATCTTGGTTATGCTATATACAGAAGCGGTTGATTTGGCCAGAGTATGAGGGTGGAGTAGTAAGTTTATTACCTGTTAATTTTTTATTTTTTTCGGTCGAGTATTCAGAGTATTTAATTTAAACACTGGGTTGTATTTCATTCCTGCTTCTTTTTAACTCGATTCATCTTTATCAAGTGTGGCGGATGTTGTAGATTCAAAAAAAAAGATACATTTTTGGGGATTCTTGACTCTAATAAAGACAGACCAAACATGGCTACAAAAATTAAGAAATCTATTATCGGAATTATATTAATCTTTTTTAGCCTGGAGGTAACGGCTTACGACGACACTCAATATGCTCGCTTTTTTGTAACCAAAAAATGTTACAAATGTGACCTGTATAGGGCCAATTTTTCAGGAGCCGACTTAACAAATGCTGACTTTTCGGGATCCAATCTAATACTGGCCAATTTTCAAAAAGCAACCCTGTTAGGCGTTAACTTCACGGATACAACCGTTACCGGAGCTAACTTTACCGGGGCAATGTGGATTGATGGGTCAATATGCCAAAGTGGCTCTTATGGAAAATGTGTTAAAAAGAAAAATTGAAATCTAGGTTTAGATGTTATTATTATACACATGATCTATAATTTTAATTGTGAGTCTTGATTAAAAACCGTTTTGTCGATAATCTATCTCTAACACTGAAGCATCGAAGAATACAGAGGTTACATCAGGTTTGAATGCGGCGGACATCATCCAAACCTTGCTGAATGCATTTTTCGTCAAAAAAAAGTGAAGCATCAGACTCTTTTTGAGCATAAATAAATCCGGTAAGTTGGTACATGCTCAACTCACAGAGGAAACCGAAAAGGTTTTTTCAGGAAACTAAAACAAACTGAACCAAGGAAAAGTAATGGCTAGTGATAACATAATTTATCTATCAGATGCCGACTTTGAAGAGAAAGTCATAAAAAGTGATCAGCCTGTTCTTGTTGATTTTTGGGCGGAATGGTGTGGTCCTTGTAAGATGATCGCCCCCTTTCTTGAGGAATTGGCTGATCAATATAAGGGAAAATTGACTGTTGCCAAGCTGGATGTCGACAAGAATCAAGAAAACGCAGCAAAATATGGTGTCAGAAGCATTCCTACATTGATTGTTTTTAAAAATGGCGAGCAAGCAGATTTGTTTGTTGGAGCAGATCCTGGAAAAATCAGGCAAATGGTAGACAAAGCCATAGCATAGTTGAATAAGGGTTTACAGCAACAAAATCAAATTAGCTAATGACATCAAAGGATAAACTCCTTTGATGTATCTCCTGCCCAAGAATATCCAGCGTGAAGAAGCTTCATTTCAAATTGTATATCTGACAAGATGCTCATGTGAAAAACCTGTTACTGAAAATCGAATATCTGGGCAAGCACTTTTGTGGCTGGCAAATCCAACCAAACGCAATTACCATTGAGGGTACCATCAAAGAGGTGCTTGAAAAAATATGCCAATGCCAGATTACCCTAAAGGCTTGCAGCAGAACGGATTCGGGTGTTCACGCCAAAGGGCAGGTTGCAACCGCACAGGTTCCCGAGACAATCAAACTAAACAGGCTATTCATCAGTTTAAATGCCCTTTTGCCCGAGAATATCGCTGTAACAGACCTTGTAGAAGTACCAGCGGAGTTTTCTGTGAGAAGGGGTAAAAAGAGAAAAAGATATACCTATCGAATCATAAACTCTCCTATTCCTCGCGTATTTTACAGAGATACCAGTATCTGGAAAAGAACCCGCCTTGATAAAGAAAAACTTCATAGAGCCATCAAATTATTTGAGGGGACCCATGATTTTTCGGCTTTCAGAGGCAAAGGATGTCAGCAGCCAAATCCAGTAAAAACCATTTATCGAGTGGATTTAAAAATAACAGAAGAAGACGGTTTTGAAAAAATTGAATTGATGTTTGAAGGGTCCGGTTTCTTAAAAAACATGGTAAGAATCATGGCAGGAACCTTAATCGATATCAGTCAGGGGAGAATAGCGGAAAGCCGAATTTTGAAGGCTTTTGAGACAGGAAATAGAAATGATGCAGGAAACACTGCTCCGGCAAAAGGATTAACTTTGGAAGAGATCATCTTTGATATTGACCCCTTTTCCAAAAGAGAGATGGATGCCTGGAATAAAACCCTTTAAATCTACTACAAAAACTTTGCTTCAATCAGCTTTTCGACATCTATGTAATTGTTTTTTACAGTTTCGCATTTGCATTCTTTGTCCAAAATCCCAATCAAAGACTCAGGATAACTGGGCTCTTCTCCGATAGCATTAACAACTGCTTCAGAAAACTTGGCGGGATGGGCTGTTGATAATGCAATCACTTGGGAAAATCCCGACTTTTCTGCTGCAGCAACCCCTACGGCAGTGTGGGGATCCAACAATACACCTTTTACCTTATACTTCCTGATTGTTTCCAATGTCTCTTTAGTATTAACCCGAACAGGTAAAAACACGGATTTGGTTGCATTATGTTCTTCAGCGGTTAAATCAAATTTCCCTGTCTCTGCCAGGGTCTTCATTTTTTGAGCAACAACTTCTCCTTTCTGACCTGTAATATCAAAAACATATCTCTCGAAATTACTGGCAATCTGTATATCCATTGATGGGCTTAACGTAGATTTTACAGAGCTTATTTTGTATTCACCCGTTTCTAATACCCGATACAGGATATCGTTTTCATTGGTAGCCAGGATAAGACGTTTGATGGGTAGCCCCATTTTTTTTGCCAGATATCCGGCATAAATGTCACCAAAATTGCCGGTGGGAACCGAAAACACAATCTCAGTCGACGGGTATTTCTCCCTGAAGCGAAAAGCTGCATAGAAGTAATATACAATCTGAGCCATCACCCTTGCCCAGTTGATTGAGTTGACTGCTCCCAGATGATACTTATCTCTGAATTCCAGATCGTTAAAAATCTGTTTAACAATACTTTGGGCATCATCAAATGTTCCTTCAACAGCTACATTAAAGACATTTTTATCCAACACGGTTGTCATCTGTTTTTCTTGAATCGGGCTGACTTTTCCCTTGGGATGAAGCATGAAAATATTGATCCTTTCCTTCCCTCGTACACCATGAATAGCTGCGCTTCCGGTATCTCCCGATGTGGCTCCAAGGATATTCAAACGAATATCGTTGTTCTTTAAGATCTCTTCAAATAGGTTTCCCAGAAACTGCAATGCAACATCTTTGAATGCCAGCGTTGGCCCGTGAAACAGTTCCAATATGGTGATGTTATCCAGGAACTTCAAAGGAGTCACTTCGTTGTTTGCAAATACGTTGTAGCTCTTATCGATCAGTTTGTATAAAACTTCTCTGGGAATATCTCCATCTACGAATGGCGTAAAAACCTCAAGTGCAAGCTCCTTATAAGATAACGAAGACAAACGGTTAAGCTGCCCTGAAAAATCCGGGATTTCTTTTGGAACCAGTAATCCCCCATCTCTTGCCAAACCTTCAAGAACAGCCTGAACAAATGTTAATGGGTTGCTGCTGCCACGTGTGCTAATATATTGCATTTTGTTATTGTATTATGATTAAAAGTTTGGAAGGAATCAGCCGATTCTTTATTATATAAATATTTTACAAGCCTGAGCCCATGTTCTAAGGTTTCCTGCTGTCCAATCCATAAATTCGTTGATCTCGCCTGGACACCACTCGGGAAGCTCATGAACCGTAATCTCTGTCAAAAAATCCGCAAGTTCTGCCACACGGTCTAATATACTACTTGAGGAAGGGGTAAAAGATGTGCGTAATCTGTCAAGTAACCAATCAGTCAATATCATTCCCCAGTATTCATATCGCAAATCGTTTACATAATCATGAGGATTTCTCCTGTGATCGACAATTGGACGGCCAAAAGCAACATGATATGGGGTATCTTTTATTAGTGCCTGAAGGAAATACCCGCCCCAAATGTCGCCATACCGTTGTATTGTCCCTCCTGGTACTTTCCAAGCCATGGGAATGCAAAGGTAGGCAGGAATCAATTCCCTGGTAACGCTCGTATTTTGCGTATTCACCGGAGTCCAGGTTGATTGATGGAGAACCTGGATATCCTTACCTTTATATTCAACGCCTTTCACCTTTCCATTTAACCAAGTTGTTGCATCAACATCAGGATCTGATAACCACAATCCAGCAGTTACACCAATTTTGGTGTTTTTCCCGGGTTGAAAAGACTGATTAGAGTTCGATACGCCTCTGAGTTTAAACGGATACCCCCGCGGAAAAACTTGTCTAGCCGGTTCAATTGTTAAATACTCACAAATGTTGTGAAAGCCCGAATCCTCTTTAAGCAGACGCCCTTCCCATTCTTCTCCCGTGTTGGAATGAAACCCCACCAGATCATCTTCGATTGGAAAATTATCGTCATCAATGCTGATCAAGGTTTCACATCCTTCCTGAAGAGCCAAAAGATAACCTATGTTTCTTCTCGTTTCATTATTGTAGGGAATCCTTCTATAAAAATCGGAGCATTGCTTCCCCCATTTATCTTGAGTGGCAATATTGAGATAAGATGTTTCCAATCCTTTTTTAGATATGGAAGCAGCAAGGTCTGCACAGGTATCAGGAGTTTTGTTATCACCTATAACCCATATTTTTACATCATCCAGATTTTGATGACGCGAAATATTATCGTATAGATCATTTAATACTGTTGGATGATAGATAGTCGTAAAAACAATGTGATAAGGCTTATTCATGATGATAATTTGGTATTTTTATTAAACTTAAATACGACTTAACCAGTCGTCATATACATCCTTCAAGGTTTGCTCAATAGTGAATTCCTGTTTCCACCCCAGGGACACCAATTTTGAATTATCTCCCAACAATAATGGCTCGTCCGATGGTCTTAAAAGAGAATTATCCCTCACAATCTCGATATCCAACCCGGATACTTCAATTAACATGTTCAAAATATCAGAAATCTTGTGAGCAGTACCTGTGCAGATATTGATAGGGTCACCGGGTATACCTTTATCAATCATCATCATCATCCCATTTACACCGTCGCGTACATCAATAAAATCCCTAGCAGATTCCAAATTACCTACGTGTACCACAGGTTGCAGTTTTCCTTTTTTTATCAAAGCCAATTGACGGGCAAAATTCTGAATGGCGGTAGCTGGCGGATGACCCGTTCCTACATGGATAAAAAGCCTGGGAAGAAACACCTGAAGTCCGTAATTCGCAAAATACTGATACCCTAGGTTTTCATTTGCAACTTTGGTTACTCCGTATGGAGAAATGGGACGAAGCATCCTATTCTCTTTTAGCGGACAATCTGATGGTTTAATATCGCCGTATTCGGCGCTACTGCAGGCAATCACCACTTTCGCATCGGGTGTGATTCTTCTACAAGACCTAAGGACGTTAACAGTGCCCTGGAAATTTGTCGTATGAGTAGTTTCTTCCGTCTTCCATGATATACCGTTAAAAGCCTGCGCAGCCATATGAATGATAAGTTCCGGTTTGAATTCAGTGAACAGATCGTCTAATGCCTCTCGGTCCAATATATCTACCCGTCGAATGTTTTCATCAGGATCAGCCTCCAATCTGCTGGTTGCGCTGTTTCTGGCTAATCCGATGATCGGCCAGTCTCTTTTTTTGACGGCATTCGCAAAATGCGAACCTATCATACCGGTAATGCCGGTGATAAGTGTTCTCAACTAATACTCCTATTGTGTTGATCAAAAGAAACGGTAATTTGATACCTATGAGAGATTGTCTTCAATGATACTATTACAATACCAGTCGTATGCCTTTCCCAAACCATCTTTGAGAGATGTTTTTGCTTTCCATCCCATTTGATTGATTTTACTCACGTCCAATACTTTTCTTGGAGTACCATCTGGCATTTTTGTGTCAAATATCAACGAAATGTCTAATTTAATCACCTCGCGAATCATTTCTGCCAGGTCCCTGATTGAGATCTCAAAGCCGGTTCCGACATTTACATGCTCCTGTTCGTTGTATTCTTTCATTAAAAACACACAGGCATCGGCCAAATCATCAACATATAGGAACTCTCTCATTGGAGTACCTGTGCCCCATATGGTTATCTCTTTGTTATTTTTTACTTTCGCTTCATGGAATCTTCCGATTAAGGCGGCAATAACATGGGAATTTTGCGGATGAAAATTGTCATTAAAACCATAAAGGTTTGTCGGCATTGCAGAGATAAAATTTGTTCCGTATTGACGGTTGTAACTTTGACACATTTGGATACCTGCAATCTTGGCTATTGCATAAGGCTCATTGGTAGGCTCTAAATTGCCGGATAAGAGATATTCCTCTTTTATAGGTTGCGGACATAGTTTCGGATAAATACAGGAGCTTCCTAAAAACAGGAGTTTATGAACATCGTTGTTATATGATTGATGAATAATATTTGTCTGGATTGTGAGATTTTCATATATAAATTCTGCAGGGTATGTAGCATTAGCATGAATCCCACCAACCTTTGCTGCTGCTAGAAACACATATTCCGGTCTTTCAACCTTAAAAAAGTCCTCAACAGCTTGAGAATCCAGCAAATTTAATTCCTTTCTTGTCTTAATAATTATGTTGGAATATCCCTCTTTTATAAGATGACGCATAATGGCGGAACCAACCATTCCCCTGTGACCGGCAATATATATTTTTGACGACTTTTTCATTGCTTAAACTGCCATTTATGGATAATGATAATACTTGGGCATTTTGCTTAATTCTATTTAATAACGCTAGCTCAATACTGGTTTTCCATCAAGCGTTTTATCCCCTTCTCACTAACCTTGAGAAAGAACTCACCACTTTTGGGTTACGATTGATTCATATTTCCAATCAACTCAACTCCACTGTTTTGCTTTTAAATGAATGGAATAAATAATCAAGAGTTCACTGTGTCTGTCATCGTCACGGTTTACTCGGAAACATTCTCTTTGATTGAAACAATTGAAAGATTGTTAGCCAAAGATAAAGGATATATTAAAGAGATTATCCTGTCTGTTTCTCCAAAATCGAGTCAAGAATGCATCTCTATCTGTCAAGATCTAGAAAAGAAGTATGATATTTTGAAGATGCATTTGCAGAAGAATAACCCGGGAGTCGGCTGGGCCATTCGGGAAGGTATTGATCTTTCTACAGGTGACTATATTGCGCTTCTTTCGGCAGACTTGGAAACAGAACCGGAAGCAGTTGACAGAATGGTTTCTAAGATTCAAGAAACCGGGTGCGAACTGGTCATCGGTAACCGCTGGCTAAAAGGAGGTGGATTTGAGAATTATGATCCCATGAAGTATGTTCTTAATTGGGGATTTCAAAAGATGTTTAAGATTCTCTACCTGACTTCCATTGGTGATTTAACTTACGGATTAAAAACAATAAAAGCCGACATTGCCAAAAAAATAAACTGGGAAGGAATTCTTCATGAAATCTTTATTGAAACCACTGTTAAACCCCTGAAAGCCGGGTATAAGGTTGAGCAGATTCCAACCGTGTGGGTCGGAAGAAAAGAAGGCGTGAGCAGAAATACCTTTTTAAGGAACTTTCGATATGTGAATCTCGCAATAAAAGTATTATTCACAAAAAAAGCTGATCTTTATTTATAAAAATACATGCCATGCGGATTTGATTTTATACTCCACAAGGTTAAAACCTTTCAAAATACTGGATAAATAGTATTGACACTAGGAGTGATGCATAGTTATAATGTTTGTTTAAAGATAATTTAGGCATATATATTTGACAGATCATATTTAGGATACATCATGTTAAACGGACTTTTAGGTAAAAAAATTGGAATGACCCAATTTTTTAACGAAGAAGGCGAGAGAATTCCTGTTACAGTTGTTCAGACCGGGCCCGTAACTGTGATTCAGAAAAAAACAGTTGAGAAAGACGGATATCAGGCTGTACAGGTTGGTTTTAGCGAAATAGCAAAGTCAAAAGAAAGAAACGTGACCAAGCCTTTAAAAGGACATTTTGGCGAGCAGAAACCGACTAAACTTTTGCAAGAGTTCAAGGTCGATAATATTGAAGAAGTGGAAGTTGGGCAGTCTTTTGACGTCAGTTTATTTGAGAAGGGTGAAATCGTTGACGTTTCCGGGACATCTAAAGGACGTGGATTCTCAGGTGTAATGAAAAGACATAATTTTGCCGGTGGTCCTGCTGCACATGGTCATAGATTTAATCGGGGAACTGGGTCTATTGGACAGAGTGCTTCACCTGCAAAAATCTTTAAAAACAAAAAAATGGCAGGACAATACGGAAATGTGAGAGTAACCGTTCAGGGTCTTGAAATTGTAGATGTTAATAAAGATCTTAATGTTCTGTTGATCAAAGGCGCTATTCCAGGGCCTAATGGACGTTTTGTAGAAGTTAGAAAGACTGCAAAAGGATAGTATTTTTTGTAGTGAGCAACCATCCTTAATATGATCTGTGTTTGAACCACAGATCATTTCGGCATCCCTTCCCCAAAAAGCTATCAGTATCAGTTGTATTATCCAGGTGATCCTAAACAATTATTAAATGAAATTATGATAAAGACTTGCATTGTCCGCAAGATCCGACTTGTCATAACTTGATAATTGCGTGGGACTGGCATGGCCGGTGATCTTCATGATATCCGAGTCCTGAACCCTCAACTCCTTAAGACGTGTTACCAGGGTCACTCTCAACATATGAGGGGTTACCTTGAAGGGGATATCTGCTTTAATCCCGGCCTTGGCGAAGTTTCTATCAATCTGCGTAGGCGAAATCCTATTACCACTTCTTGTCACAAATACAAATTCCTTTCTATCACCTATATACTCTTTTAACTCGGTCATCACGTGTTCGGGGTAATTCACAACGGTTACTTTGATTATTCCTCTGGTTTTCGTCTGTTCAAATGAAATCCTGTTTTCAGGAAAATCAATCTGACTTACCTTCAGATTTAACACCTCAAATTTTCTTTTTCCTCCTTGAAGCATCAGCTTTGCGATTAGACAATCCCGTTTATTTATTATTTCGAGTGCTTGAAGGAACCGCCTTGTCTGAGACTGACTGAGTGATTCTGTTTTTACTTTCTCCCTGACCTTGAAGAATGTTTTGTTGGTTCCCTCTTTGCTCGGCATTGCCTTCCGTACCACCCCTTGTGTCCGCCTTTGCAGAAATCCTGTAAAGGATATGTAAGCAGCTGCTCTGGCTTGACGCGTTGCTTCACTCCATTCATCAACCAGTTTAATATCATCTACAACGGCTTCATGATTAACGAGACTGAACACCTGAAGTGTTAATTTTGGATTTATTAACCCAAGGTGAGTCATTCTTTTAAAAGCAGCCAGGTAATTTATCCTTGTAAAATGGCACAGGGTCTCCAACCAGTTTTCAATCGCTTCATCTACTGAAATATTCCCCAAACGTTTCCATATCGAATCATTGATCGAAGATCTTGCCTGTTCATAAGACGTGGAAAGATCAAAATGCTCTTTCTGGAAAGGGATAATCTCTTTTTCCATTTTTATTTATTAGTCTGAATCAAAAAATGTTGATTGTGTGTATAACCTCAATTATAAACACAACAGAAAATGTGGCAATAAAATTCTGAAAAATATCTTTAAAAAGACGATCTCTTCAAAAACATCATTTAATGGGGCTAAATTTTTATTTTTGGACTTTACAACAAAAACTATTGACCTGAGCTTAATTTTTATTTTAAACGCGATTTAGAGGCTATTTATTTTTCGGGTGATTTTTTCCAACGGACAATCAGGTCATAAAATCCAGGGAAAATATCTTATAAATGCACATAAGTTTAAATACCTTTTAATAATTTTTCAGTTGGCTAATCCATGTTCAATTATATCTCATCTTTTTATCGACATAGTTAAGCCTATTTAATATTATTCTGTAAGTAATAAATGTCAGTTGGAATATTGAGATACTTTCCATGTCAATAGTCTGAATTCATTAACCAGTTATAAATGATTGATACAATAGTAAACCCATTATCTGATTTTCTTTCAGCTGATTTGCCAATATTCCTCATAATACTACTTATAGTCCTTTGTCTTTTTTTTACAGGTCTTATCATAAGAATCATTTTAAAGATTATTAAGACGAAAGAGATGAAGCGTAAGTTTTTTAAGAATCTGATTAAATCTGCCTCAAGTGGCGATTAAGATAATATCTTCGATCATCCAAAGTACCGCATTCAAAAAATGATATGATAAAATTTAACAAAGCGTGTATCGATTCCTTTGGCAGCTTTTTTGAAACGATGAGTGATTATTATTCAAATAATCAAATGCTTTCAAACGAATTGATCAAGGCTCGTGCTGATTATTTTTCTCTAACAGGAAAGTTGAATGAGTCCGATACAAACTTTACCAACAGGATAAATGCGTTTCTTCTCTGGTTTACATTTGACTGGCGTTGTCATGAAACCTTAAGGACTCCCTTTGAAATGTATAAGAATGAGTCAAATGAAGCTGTCAATAATGCGGATTTTATAGATCAACTGGAGACGTATGAAAGACATATTCATTCGCTATTTGAATCCATAAAACTGTCAAACTCCCATGCAGTCATTCGTGACTTGTTTACTCAAGCAAAATTTGAAATTACAGATCCTGATTTCCTATATGGCAGCGCCAAGGGCACGTGTTTTGAGACAAGAATCTTTAAAGTTAAAGATGATTATAGATTTTCCAATTACTTCATCTTACATCCATCAGTAGTGAAAAAGGCGATAAAAAAGAAGTGTAAACAGATACATAAGAAGCAAGAATCTGTTAAACCATTTATTATAACTCTCCACTCCTATAACACCAAATGGGAACGATATCGTAATATTGACATCAGGAACATTTATCACTTTGACAAATCAATACCGGAAGCAAAATAGACAGGAAAGGGTAGGGAGGTTACGCGGAAAACAAAATATAGAATAATCGGATTCGGCAGGTACTACTCTAAAAACTTACGGGAGTCGAAACAGGTTTCAATGTAAAATTCTCCTGCGGAGGTATTAAATGGTATCACGATGACTCTCTCATTAACAGAGTGCTTCAATTCGTGATCAACCCCTTGTCTAATTTTTGGAATTCCGGCCGAAAAAGAAAAACCGAGTTTGACCAATTGTCTTCTTGCATCTCCACTGATCATGTTAACTAACTCCCCGACCATATCAGCGATTTCATCATCCAACTCTTTAAAATTCTCACCTAACATTTGATTTGCAACCGTAAGGATACAGTTAGTAGAAAAGCTCAATCCAATACTCCCCCTGCATTCCCCCTTCAGATCAATGATGGAGGAAATATCACCCAATGCTTTATAATTTTGACTTTCTTTCAAATATGGTTTCATTGGTTTTGAATCGATGTTAGCCATTGTGCCTAATACTTTCCTGGTAGCATTGATAAATGGTTGTATGTATTCTATCTTCATTCTGTTAGGGGAAACAAGGTTTAGCTTATCTGAAGGCTGTATTATTCACCGATACCTGAAATATGGATTCTGTGCAATTTCAGTTAAGTAAATATACCAAATTAATCAATAGTAAATGAGTGGCGTATTGTCCAGTAAATAACAAAAATATCAACACGATAAACAATAGATCGTGGGATAAAATAAGCTGTGATACTAGTCATTTATAGTTGCATCAAATGCGATAAATATTCTTTCTCCACATATTGAAAATGCTTATTTATGTCAATTATTAGTGCTACAGTACCGTCTGCCATTATAGTAGCACCAGAAATTGTATCAACATTCTTATAAACTCTGCTTAAATTCTTAATAACTGTTTGATGTTGACCGATTACTTTATCCACAACAAATCCTACATGGTTCGATTCAATCTCTGTTACAACTATCTGCTCTACTTCAGGCCTGACTCCCCGGGTATTAAATTGTTCTCGTAGTCTGACATAGGGGATGATCTGATTCCTTACTCTTATTATATGGCGCCCATGGGAAGCTGCTTTATCTGCAGGTGTCAATTCGATACACTCCTTTACGGCAGCCGACGGTAAAACATAAAACGATTCGCCTACCTTAACAAGCAGACCATCTATGATGGCCAGTGTAAGAGGTAGTCGCAATGTAATGGTCGTTCCAATATCCAATTTGCTATCAACATCAATTGATCCTCTCAGATTTTCAATGGCTTTTTTTACGATGTCCATTCCCACACCACGTCCGGAAACATTAGTCACTTTGCTAGCTGTTGAGAAGCCCGGTTCAAAAACCATGGAATAACAGTCTTTCTCAGAAAGTTTGCTATTTTTATTTATAAGTCCTTTCTCTGTTGCACTTATCCTTATTGCTTCCGGATCCATTCCGGCCCCATCATCTCCAATTCTGATCCAGACTTGTGATCCGGAGTAAAAAGCCGAAAGGATAATTTTTCCCGTTTTCTTTTTACCCTTTTTAATTCTAATTTCTGGAGATTCGATTCCATGATCCATGGCATTTCTTAGCAAATGAATCAAAGGATCATTTAACTGCTCTATCATATTTTTGTCGAGCTCGGTTTCGGCTCCATTTGTAGTAAATATAACATCTTTGTTAAGCTCAATTGAGAGATCTCTTATCAGTCTTTTGAAACTGTTGAAGGTGGTACCAAATGTCAACATTCTAATGCTCATTGTATTGTCCCTCAACTCTCCAGTTAGGTGCTCAATTTCCTCAGTTACGCTGAGAATAGTTGAGTCGCCTTTTTGATGAGTAATTTGACTTAATCTCGCTTGAGCTGTAACCAATTCACCTACAAGATCAACCAGCTTATCCAGTTTTGTGGAAGTAACTCTAATACTTGAAATAGTATCAGGGCTTTTTTGCTTTTCTCTGATATTGTTGATGATATCTTGTTCCACTAAGGCTGATTCGATTTGACTTTGTTTAATCAAACCCTGTTTTTTAAGTTTTTCACCGATTCGTTCCTGATTATTGAGCACCTGTTGCAGAGTTTTCCCGTCAATATCACCTCGTTCTACCAATATTTCGCCCAGTCGTTTATGGGCTCCATCCTTATCTATTCCTGATTCAGATTCGATAATTTCGATTGAGATTTCACAGATATCTTCTATAAAAATAAACACATCTTTAATTGAATTCAAACCCCTATTAGAATTCAAGATGATATCCCACCAAAAGTAACAATGTTCCGGATTTAACTGATCCAAATCAGGAACATTGTCAGGAAAAACGCTCACTCGTATTTCGCCCAAGTCTTGAAGTTCATTTATTAATAATAGAGGGTTGGTTCCGGTTGAGAATATATTTAACGGGGGTTTGAACCGAATGCGATAGGTAAGAAACTCTTCAGTATCCATCCGCTGTTTTTTTTTCGAGGCTCTTGAAACTTGTCTCTCTACAATTGCTTCCTGTGAATAGAAATTGTTAAATCCCGCTAAAACCTCTTCTCTTGTTTGAATATCTTCAGCGAGAGGTTCCACATGATCATCCAACATAACTAAAATCTGATCATGCGCTTTCAAAGACAATTCTATCAAATCTTTAGTAAGTGATATGTATCCATCCCTCACTTTATCAAAGACAGTTTCGATACTGTGAGTAAACTCCACAATATCAGTATATCCAAACATACCACTAGAGCCCTTTATGGTGTGCATTGCTCTAAAAACCTTATCAATAAGGTCACTATCATTAGGGGCCTTTTCCAGTTCCATTAGAGCAGATTCCAGTTCAGCCAATCTCTCCATGGCTTCGCCTTTAAAAGCTTCAATGTTCTTTTGCTGATATGGAGTCTTTTTACCTGATGAAACGGTATTTTTCATCTCTGAATTTCGTGTGATTTTCTGTTTATACAAAACCTAATGAACACAATACCTTATTATTGACTAATTTACCCGAGAAGTTTTTTGACAACCCCTAGCAGCTGGTCTGGCTTGAAAGGTTTGACGATCCACCCCGTCGCTCCAGCTTCCTTTCCCAGTTGTTTCTTTTCCTGCTGTGATTCTGTGGTGAGAATAACAATTGGCACAAACTTATGTTTTTCATCGATTCGTAGCTGTTTGATTAACTCGATGCCGTCCAAATTTGGCATATTTAAATCGGTCAAAACCATATCTACTTTTTCAATTGAAAGCTTTTTTAGTGCATCAACCCCATCCACAGCTTCCATTACCTCATAGCCTTCGTTTTTTAGAGTAAAACTAATCATCTGTCTGATGCTGGTTGAGTCGTCTACAGTCATTATCCTTTTACCCATCTCACAGCCTGTGTAAACAAGATTAATTGAGTAAGACCAAATTATGTAACTGAGCCTATTAGGATGAAAATTGTGACACTAATCTACCATGAACTTTTGTACAACCGCATTACTTCATCGGCAATAACATGAAGAGATAATACTTTGTCAACACCCCCAAGTTTTAAAGCTTCATTTGGCATTCCGAATACGACACAGGTTTCTTCATTCTGAGCTAAAGTTTTTGCACCCTGTTCTTTCATCTCAAGCATCCCTTTCGCACCATCATCGCCCATTCCAGTCATGATCACTCCGATAACATTTTTACCTCCATATCTCGAAGCTGATCGGAATAAAACATCCACCGATGGCCTATGTCGGCTCACAAGTGGACCATCTTTAACCTCGACGTAGTATCGGGCACCGCTACGTTTTAAAAGTGTGTGTCTGTTTCCTGGTGCAATCAATACTCTTCCTGGCACAACCGAATCATTATTATTTGCTTCTTTCACCGTCACCTGACAGATAGAATCGAGTCTTTGAGCAAATGCAGATGTGAAGTTTTCAGGCATATGCTGAACTACTACCGTCCCTGGAGAATCGACTGGAAGTCTTTCCAAATATACTCTTAATGCCTCTGTTCCCCCAGTAGATGCACCGATAACTACTATTTTTTCCGTAGTCTGAATCATTGCTTTTGAGGTCGCTTTCTGTAAGATTGCATCAGCAGATAGCTTCTTTGCCGGTTTTATTGGTTGAGCAATTCTTCTATTGGGCCTTGCTCCAGCCTGAGCGGCTGCTTTTATAGCATCACAAATAGTAATTTTCGCCTCTTCCAAGAATATTTTTGCGCCAATGTAGGGTTTATAAATCACGTCAACCGCTCCATACTCCAAAGCTTTAACCGCTGTCTCGGAGCTTTTCCCCGAAAGACTGGAACAGATAACCACAGGGATTGGATGTTGATTCATAATTTTTTGTAAAAATGTAATACCGTCCATTCGAGGCATCTCAACATCGAGGGTGATTACATCCGGCACCTCTTTTATAAGTTTTTTTGCTGCAACAAAGGGATCTTGAGCGGTTGCAATGACTTCCAATTGACTGTCAGAGTTTATAATCTGTTCCAATGTTTGTCTGACGACAGCAGAGTCATCAACTATCATTACTTTAATTTTTTTCATACATATTAATTAACAAGATCTCTATCTTTAATATAAATGGTTGGAGATAATTGCTTAAGAGGTAAATCAATACCCTGTATAGTTTCTGAATGACCTTGAAAAAAATATCCGCCTGTTACCAAATGTGATATAATATTACTTAGAATCCTATTTTGTGTAATTTTATCAAAATATATGATTACATTACGACAAAATATAATCTCAAATTTATCCACAAATCCATAATTGCTATCCATAAAATTTAATTTGCCAAATGTAACTAGTCTTCTAATTTCAGGTGCTATTTTTATCTGTTTATTTTCTCTTGATTTGCTTTTCAAGAGATATTTCTTTTTTAAATGCTGGGGAATAGGTATCGCCCTGATCTCAGGATACACTGCCGCCTTAGCAATCTGCAGTACTTCTTGTGAAACATCAGTGGCCAAGATTGAAAGTTTAATACTGGATAATCTGTTTTTTTCAAAAAAGTCACTGATTACCATGGCAAGAGTATAGGGCTCTTCACCTGATGAACAACCCGCACTCCATACTTTCAATATGTTATATTTTTTTCCCCCATTTAGTAGAATTCTGGGAAGGACTTGATTGATTAAATAATCAAAGTGTTCATCTTCTCTGAAGAAATCAGTTTTGTTAGTTGTGATCCTATCTATAAAAAAAGGTAATTCATTTTCCAGTCCTTCTGAGCTTAACAGATACTTACAGTATTCACTAAAATTATTGAGTTTCAGCAATTTTAACCGTTTCTGCAATCTTGATTCCAAAAGAGATTTTTTAACTTCTGGCATTTTTATGCCAAAATTACTTTGTATAAAATTGCTTAATTTAATAAATTCTTCATGATTTAATATTTGTATATCCATTATAGTAAAACACTGTATGTGATAGTTTATTATAAAATATAGATTTAATAACCTACAGATTTTTATTTAGTACAACCAGTTAATATTATCAAATCCGGAAATTTTAGCTACTTTCATAAAATGAAGCGGGCAATCACTCACCAATTTAAAGATCTTTTTATACTCATCGGCATATTTTTTTGCTGAAAAAAGTAGTTGAATTCCTGCAAGATCAATTTGTGTGATTTTTTGCACTTCAATATGGCAAACATCTGTTTTTTCAATCATATCCAAAAGAAGAGTTTTTATTTTTTGAGCATTTTCAATTGTTATATTGCCTTCAAACACTAAAATTCCAATATCTGTATCATCTTCCCGTTTGAAATTTAAGGTTAGCGAAAAAGTATCTGTGTTCACTCCGAGCAATCTCCTGATATAAAAAGCCACTGTATCTAAGCTGATCACTAAATAAGATAATGTTTTTAAAACATAGTCATATTTAGTGTATTTTATCCGACCATCGAACTGAATACAATATTTTTCTAAATACTATTGATACTATCACATCAAATATCAATTTTTAGTGGGTGGGTGTGCAGGGTTATTCAATTTCAAAAATAACCAATTTTCTAGATGGAAGAAGAGACGATGTACCACTTGAGGTAAACAATCCTTTATCGAAAAAGGACTGTTTTATCAATTCAGCGGATTTATAAAAGATTGGTATATGTAGAGCCAGAAATCTAATCGGGGATTATCAGGTTTTATTCTTCTGCTTAAGTTCTCTTTTTTGTTTGTAGAGTCTAATAATATCAAACAACAAGTCTTGATCCTCACCTAATGCCTTGAAAAATTTTTCGTGAACCTTTAACTTCTCTTGAATAGTCTCAATATTTATTTCGTGTTTTAGTGTCTGCAGCTGTTCTTGTAGGCTTTCCAGGCTAATTGTTGAGATCTCTTTATTCTCAGATTCGGAATTATCATCCATTTCTTGCACCATTTTATGTCGCTCTCTCATTTCATCCCTTTTTCTCATAAAAGATTCTTTCCTTTTTTTGTCTGATTGCATAGATAACTCCAAGTTTTACCTATATAGTAGATAATATATAATTCTAAATCAATTTTTTTATCTTACAACGCAGAGCCTGCCCAAGATGTTGTCTGCCTATAACAGTTATTTGATCATATCTAAAACAGCGAGTTTTACGTTATTCCAAGAATTTTTTGGAATCAAAGCAAGTTTCAATTACGAACTCACCATGATTTGTTTGGAAGGGGATTACGATAACTCTGTCTTTGACTGAGTGAACCAACTCATGGTTTTTGCCATGAGTTGTAACTGGAATACCCGCAGAAAAATGAAACCCAAGTTTTACAAGTTCTTGTCTTGCATCCCCACTCACCATATTGACAATTTCCCCTACCATATCAACGATTTCATCTGTAATACCGCCATACTCTTCGCTAAACATTTGATAGGCAACTTTCAGTATACATTGAGTCGAAAAAGTGATGCCGATACTTCCTTTACACTCTCCACTAACAGATATCACTGAGGAAATATCTCCTAGCCCTAAAACGTTACTTTGTTCCTTCAAATATGGTTTCATTGGTTTGGAATCCATATATGCCATCATTTTTAACACCTTCCTGGTGGCAAAAATAAAAGGATTGAGATATTCAACTTTCATGAATCCAATTCGCTATTATAATTACAGATTATTTTAATTTAAATGATAAATCTGACCAAGTCTGACTAGTAAATTTTTAATATGCTATACCGTGGTGTTATTTTAGTAAAGATATCAATGGCTTTTTTCTGCGTAAAAATTAAAAATTTGGTAGAAGATCACTTCCAAGAGCATAATCAAACATGGGTTTTCAAACCACTCAATATAATCTTGACAGTAGCCGGTTCTCTGCCTTACATCTGTTTACATTTGAACTATAAAACTGGATAATCCACTATCACCTTCTGACGAATGTCCGATTTCGATATTAAAACAAAAAAATAGCCTTGAACTCATCCTCAGATATAAAATCTCTTCCGATTAATCATTGGATAGACCTTCACACTCATACGATAAAATCGGATGGTACATTGTCTCCAATTGAGTTAATACAGTACGCTATTAAAAACGATATAGGTACTATTGCGATAACTGATCACGACTCGGTTGAGGGAATCAAAGAGATAATTGACAAAAAGGACAATCAACACTTTTCCAAAATTAGAATCATTGCCGGAATCGAAATCAGTGCAAAATTTTCAGGTGGAACTCTGCACATTTTAGGGTATGGTATCGACATTCACAATCAGCAATTGTTGACGAATCTTTCAAATTTTCAAAATATTCGAAAAAACAGGAATGCAAACATTGTAAAAAAACTCGTTGAATTGGGAATAGAACTCACTATCGAAGAGCTAGAGAATGATACTCTTGAGAATAAAAGTCAGGGAAGACCTCATATTGCCCGCCTGCTGATTAAAAAAAAGGCAGTAAAAGATATTGACGAAGCATTTGACATATACTTGGGAAGAGATAAAAAAGCCTTTGTAAGCAAGGAGGTATTTTCTGCCACTGAGGCTATTTCCATGATTCATAAAGCAGGAGGTCTAACTGTTTTGGCTCATCCTGCAACTTTAAATCTTCATGGAGAACTGTTCGAAGATTTCCTTGATAAATTGATCAGTTATGGTCTTGATGGCATTGAAGTCTTTGCACCTCTTCACAGTGAACAACAAACTTTGGATTATCTTGCTCTAGCAAAAGAAAAAAACATACTGGTTACGGGAGGCTCTGACTTTCATGGTGATATAAAGCCTAACATTCGAATTGGTGAGTGTTCTTTGGGGAAACGGCTTAACATTGAATCGATATCCCAAAAGATAATCGAAAGAAATATCTGATTGTTTTAATTATCTCGATGAATTTTTTTTTTGATTTCTTATTACTGTGTTCCAATTTGACTCATTAACTTTTTAAAAAAACCTTATGTCTTCTATCATTCAAAAGGTGTCCTATAAAAAAGAGGACGCCAAACAATTACTGGAAAAACTGGAACAGCATTTGGGAGTCCAAAAACTCCAAATAGTTTTAAAAGAAGGTGCTAAAATTGAAGCGATTTTGACGGAGATCGGAATAGATTATATTGCCGTAATCGAAGGAAAATTTGATGTCTTGATTCCTGTTTCCAACATCCTTTATATCCGTTATTCACAATAATCAGATTGTTTGAGTTCAGACAATTACCGGTACTATAAGGATGCTCTGACATTCATTTCCGTCACTTCTGTTTTATGGCCTGCAAGACTGGCTTAAAATACCGAAGTTACAGCATTTGTCCCAACAAGAAATGTCTATTGACTTGGACTCGAAAAGCGAGAATTGCCTTAATCGATCTCTGTGTTCGCTAAGATAGATCAGGCAAAAGTTGATTTTTATAGTGATGCTTTGGCCTTAATTAACTGCCAAAACACCAAGTTTTCTGTCCAAAAAGAATATTTCCAGCTCGAAAACTATATAGCAGTTTGACCGCCGTCCACACAAAGTGTTTGCCCTGTTACAAAATTGGAGGCTTGAGAAGCAAAAAATAAGACAGGATGTACAATATCAATCGGTTCTGCAATCCGCTTTGCAGGAATTCCTTTGCAGATCTCCTGGTAAATCTGTTCATTGGACCAGAAAGGTTTACTGAAATTAGTTCTTACCATTCCTGGGGCAACTGCATTAACCTGGATATTAAACTGAGCAAGCTCTGAAGCCAAGACTTTGGTCATCATTTCAATGCCTGCTTTAGCAATGCCATATATTCCCATACCAGGTGAAGCTTTGCGAGCAGCAATGGAAGTGATATTGACAATTTTTCCCGAACCGTTTTGTTGCATTGTTTGAGCTGCTTTTCTGGAACATAAAAACGTTCCATTCAGATTGGAATCTATGATCTTTTGCCAAAGCAGAGGCTCAGTATCAGCAATTGATGGCGTAATCAGATTCATCCCCACGTTATTTATCAGAATATCAACGGCTTGGAACCTTTCCAATGTTTGATCAAACAGCTTTTGAACCTGATCATCCTTGGCAATGTGAGCCTGAATAGTATGTAATCTATCGTTCTTTCCAATCGCTTTCACAGCCTCTTCCAGACCTTCAGATTTTCTGGCGCAAATAACAACTTTTGCATTTTCATTTAACAAATGTCTGGCGATTTCCAGACCAATGCCTCTGCTTCCACCGGTTATAATTGCGACTTTGTTTTCCAAACCATACGATATCTTTGACATGATTTCTCCTTGTTATTTTTTACGAAACAATAAAAGCGTTCCACCCCGATCATATTCTTCAAAGTGGTATCTATAATCTCCCACCAGATCAAATGTATTTTTATACTTATCATCAACCTGCTTATATTCCTGCAGCCAATTCTGCCCCTTCCAAAGGATTAATTTACCGCTTTTATCCAAAAACCGTTCTCCTAAATACAATATCTGCTTTATTTGATCAAATGCTCTTGTTATAATCAGGCTAAATGTATTTTTGTAGTCGGGAAGGTCCATAAGTTTTTCTAATCGTTCATTAAGCGGTTTTACATTATTTAGCTTTAGCCGTCTTATAACCTCTTGCTGAAAAGCGATCTTTTTCCCGGATTTATCGATAGATACCAGGTTTAGAGAAGGAGAGGAGATAGCAAGGAGTATCCCGGGTATACCTGCTCCAGAACCGAAATCTATAACTTTACCATTAAAAATACTATTGTCTTTATAGCGATCAATCAGATTAAAAACGGCTAAAGTATCCAAAAGGTGTTTAGAAATCATCTCACTTGGGTCCTGTATGGCAGTGAGATTTATTTTTTTGTTCCACTTGGTTAAAAGGTCAAAATAGTCAACAAAAAGATTAATCTGTTGAAGGCTTAGTTTTAGATTTGGGAAATATTTTTTTATCAAATCTTCAATTTGGACTATTTTTCGCATATACCTCGCATAAAAAGTGACTAAGCAATAGAAATCACTACTAAAAAACAAGGATTCAAGATTTGTTATCAAATACAGTCATAAATCCTTTTTTGTGATACGTTTTAAAGTAATTAGCATAGCAAACTAAAAACTCAAAGCATATCCGTTTCACAAAACAACGAATCAATTGATGTAAACAGGAGCCAGAAATGGCAAAAGAAACAGCAGAAGATTTTGATCTTGATGGTTTAGACGACCTCGATTTAGATGGAGACATCAGTCTTGATCTGGATGATACCGACACCGACATGGATTTGGATGACAACAGCGATTCATCTGACATAAGCATTGATGACGACTTGGAAATGGGCGATGATATCGATTTTGACTTGAATTCACTCGACGATACCGGAACCGGTGAAGATGAAGACGATATCTCGCTTGACGATGAGATCAGTCTCGATTTGGAGGATAACGGCGATTCAGGTATTGATGAAGATCTAGGTGACATGGATCTGGATTTAGATTTAGATATGATGGATGAAAGTTTAGACGAAGATGCCACTGACGGTTCATCAGAAATAGATACACAAGATGATTCGATGGATATGGATCTTGATCTTGATGATTCTGACATTTCCCTGGATGATGATGTCGATCTCAATATAGAAGATGGAGATATAAACGGTTCGGATGCCATGGATATGTCCCTTGGTGATGATATTGACATGGATTTTGACTTGGATGATGCAACAGCTGAAACGGCTTCTGAAAGTAGTGACGATCTGGATGATGACCTGTCTCTGGATGATGAAGATGATTCGTCAAACAGCACTATGGAATTGTCGGACGAACTAAGTATTGACGATGATTTAGAGTTGGATTTTCCCGATGATACCGAGGCAGGCGATGAGTTGGATTTAGGTTCCGATAATGGAGAGGATATGGACCTTGGCGATGACATGGACCTCTCATTGTCTGATGACTTGGAAAACGATCTTGATATGGACTTGGATTTAGATGAGGAATCCGGGCTTGATGAGGAAACAGAACTCGATCTTTCCGAGGGTGACGAAGAATTTGCTACTGAGATTGATTTAGATGATGCAGATGAAGGCGAGAGTCTGGATGACGAATTGGATTTAGATTTGACAGATGATTCTGAGGAGTTATCACTTGAGAGTGAGCTGTCCGATGTGGATGAAGAGGTTGGAGACGCTCTGGATCTGGATTTATCGGATATGGATGAATCAGATGAGACTTTGGAAGATGTGGAAGAAGACATGGATCTCTCCCTGGATGAAGATGATGGCGTGTCGGATGTTTCCGCAGATACGGAAGATCACTTAGATTTATCGTCACTTGAAGATGAGTTAGGTCTTGATGAATCTGAAAGGGTGAAAGCTCCGGAAATGGTCGAGATTAAAGACGTTGAATCCGATGCCGAATTGGAACGTGAACTGGCAAGCCTGGCAGACGATGTTGAAGTGGAAGAAAAAATAACTGATGGACCCGAAGAATCAATGATTCTCGATGAGTCTATGGTAGTAAACGATATCGACCCAGAAACCGTAATAATGGAAGATGATTCAGAAGATGTACCCAGCTTCATGAAAAGAACTTCTGAAACAGAAGATCAAGTGGATGATAGCGAAATAATAGAACTGGACAGAGTCGATGATGACGATGAAGGTTTTGACTTGGAGGAACAGGTTTTTGGAGGTGAAGATATCGATGAGAAAGAGATTCTTTTCGAAACAATGGATGAAGATCTTGATGAGGATGTAATTTCTTTGCCTGAAATAGAAGATGAGGAGGATATGTTAGAATTGGCATCAGTCGATGAAGATGATGACGAGGAGATTCTAGAGATACAGGAAGATGAGGTCTCCATGGATGTTTCTCAAATTCAGCAGGATACTAATCATTTTGAAAAGAAATATACATCTCAACCTTCGCCCTCGAAAATCGAAAAGGAATACCAGAAAAGACCTGTTCTGGTAGGTCAGGATCTACTATTGAACCTCCAACACCAACTGACTGTCGAAATTGGAAAAGCAAGCCTTAAAGGGCAAGAGATCACCGAATTATCCTATGGTTCGGTCATTGAATTAGATAAAAAAATCGGAGATCCGGTTGACATAATACTGGGTGACAAGAAAATAGCCAGGGGTGAGGTCGTTCAGATTAATGAAGATCAGTTAGGCGTAAGGATAATCGGCATCGATTATTAATCAAACCAATTTTCTGCTTCCAATCAATAGCGAGTTTATATTTTAAAATGACCGTTAACCAAAAAATCAAGCCCTACGACATAACAAACAATGAAAAAGTCACCTATGGATACTATTCTGCTCTTGAAGTAGTATTTCAACAGTTCATCGGAAAACTGGAGTCCTATTTTTTTGATGAATTCAAGCTTGCTTTTGACTTTTCAGTAGAATTAAAAACCGGCATCAAGTTTCGCAATTATTTTGAAACCTTGAATAAACCGGCACCGCTATTTGTGTTTAATCTGTTCCCATTTACCAGGGATTCCATATTAAAAATAGACAATTGCTTCATCAACCTGATTCTGGCTAAAGAGGAACTTTTCAAGAAAGGGAAAATCGCCTTAGGTAATGGTTTTTCGTTGGAAAACACGAATAGCAGCCTGGTAAAATCCTCCATAGAAAAGATCCTGGATCTCTTTCAGGACAGTTGGAAGAATATTTATCCAGTCGAATATAACCTTAAAAGACTTGTCTCTAACAGAATAAAAGCAAGAGTAATGGATCTATCGGAATCATGTGTTGTGATCAAGCTAACCATGAGCCAGAAGGCGTTCCATAGCAGTTGGGAGTTTTGTTTTTCGACTTATCAACTGGATAGAATTATAAAAAAGAGGGGGGCACAAGGTTTGCTTGCAGCCAGCAGTCCTCAACAACTGGATCAAAAAATTAAAGATTATCTCACCAGATTGCTCATGCAAGAATCCGAATATGAGATATCCGGAGTTTTAGGCACAATAAATCTATCTTCAAATCAATTATTTGAATCCTTTAAAAACAAAACAATTATTCCCATCGAAAATAATCTGAAAAACCGTGCCGTAATAAAATTAAATAAAACTCCAATACTTGCTGCAGACATTGGTCAAACTGCAAATCAGATCTCCCTCCAAATAAAGAACAGTTATGAGTCATTCAAAAATGAAACCCAAAAAGAGAGAAAGAATTTCTCTGCGATTCAATTCCCCCAAAAATAATATCCACAGCTATTTACATCCATCAATAAAAGCCAATACTCTTCATAACTAAATTGACACCTTTTGACCATCATTGTAAGAATGAAAGAACACAAGGTGACCATTGAAAGAGTCTGTTTTTAAGTGTGAGTTCCTGCCTTAAGATCAACTGCTCATTTTTCGCTATTCAAGCCTATTTTTTTCTTGCCCATCGAATATTTTCTTTTGGTAATTAAATATGAAATTCTTGCTGGTTAATCCTTTTTGCCCTATTGCAGAAGGTCCTACCCCACCTCTAGGAATATCCTTTTTAGCAGCAGTACTGGAAAAAGCCGAAGTAGAAGTAAAAATACTGGATTTTACTGTTTTCCCATATAGTAAGAAAAACATGGAAGACAGACTGGCGGAATTTAAACCGGATATAGTTGGCGTAACATCGGTAACCATGACCTTTAATAATGCCATCCAAGTCGTGGAAGATGTAAAAGCACTCAATCCTCAGATATTCACTGTAATGGGAGGTCCCCATGTTTCATTTTGTGCAGTTGACACTTTGCAAAGATATGAGTCTTTGGATCTGATTGTCATGGGTGAGGGAGAAGAGACAATTGTTGAAATAGCAAAAGAATACGCAGGTTCAAAAAACTGGAAACAGGTACTGGGTGTGACCTATCGAGATAATGAAGGAATACATACCAATGAAGCAAGACCGTTACTTGATGTAAATACATTGCCATTCCCGGCTCGTCACCTTTTACCTCTGGGTAGATATCGAGCACTCCATACTCCAATCAGTATGACTACAAGCAGGGGTTGCCCTTTTCAATGCATATTTTGTATCGGCAGAAAAATGGTGGGAGCAAAAGTCCGGTACCGGAATCCTATGGATGTTGTTGATGAACTTGAACAGCTTTCCAAACTGGATTTTCCACAAATAAATATATCGGATGATCTGTTTACAGCCAAAAAGAGTCATTGTATGACCATTTGTAACGAAATCATTCGTAGAAAACTCAATATTACTTGGTCATCTTTTGCCAGGGTGGATACGGTTTCTGAAGAACTCCTCAAAAAAATGAAAGAAGCAGGATGCACGGCTGTGAGTTTTGGAGTTGAAACGGCCAACAAAGAAATTTTGAAGACTATAAAAAAAGGGATTACCTTAGAAAAAGTTAAAAGAGCAATCTGTTTATGTAAAAAAGCCGACATTCTCCCGCATGTATCTTTCATACTCGGCCTCCCCGGAGAAACTCCTGAGTCCTTGCAGGAAACTCAGGAATTTGGAAAAACCATATCGGATTTAGGGGCGTATTTTGGTTTTCACCTGTTGGCTCCATTTCCCGGAACTGCAGTCAGAGATCAAAATGAGGAGTATGATCTTGAGATCTTAACGGATAATTGGCAGGAATACCACGCCAATAGGGCAATTGTGCAAACTGCTGCCGTAAACAAGGATATGCTGAATGCAATTGCAGAAGAATGGGATACGGAGACACATAAGCAACTGGCTCAGTATCGAGAGAAGATGACAAACGGAACGGCGACTGAAGCAGAAACCTGGCAAATCGTAAATTTAGATCGATTTCTTTTTATCTATCAAATGATGACAGATGAGATTATTGAAAAATACGGATCATGGGAAACAGATGATGCAGTCTGGTCTGCAGAAAAGGCTCTGCAGGGCTTAGCTGAACGTATCCATGGGCATATGAATAAGAGTGAAGAGGAAGTTGGCGAGATTCTAAATTACGCTTACAACAGACGGAGCATTCACTATTCTTGCTACAATAACCGGTTAAATTGGCACTGGCTAAACTATTTAAGTTAGATCAGTTGATCGATTCATGGGCCCTTTGGGCAGAAACCGATTTGATTGAATTCAGTTTTCCCATAATTCTTTCAAGTTGTTCCGCATCATTCACCAAAATTTTTATGTCTTGCTGGGTTTTTTTATCAATCAGTTTCAGATTGTTTTCCAAAAGAACAACTTTGGCGGAAACCAAAACCTTCATGATCTGCAGATTTGTCTTGATAAGATTATCAAAGCTCAATTTTAACTTGACCGGGAGCTTTTCTGAAGAAGATCTGCTCCATTCAACGGGGACAATACGATCAGGATCAAAGCTTTTTGATGTTATATTTTCGCAATCAGCCAGATGAATGGATACACCCTGCCCCTGTGTAACCAATCCAACAATATCATCACCTTTTACAGGATTGCAGCAGTTGGCATAACGAACCATCATGTTATCGATTCCAGCTATTTTGACGGCTCTTTTCGATTTAAGATTGGAAGCAGAACTCTTAACCGTACTTTTAGAAGCAATGAGCTTTCTTTGAGAACTGGGTAGGAAAACATTGTCCAATTCATTTATATTCGCTTTTCCATAACCAAGATGGATATAGTAGCTACTCAGATCAGCATAACCTGCATCCGACAGAAAAGACTTTAACTCTGCCGATTTGAGAACATCTTTTAAGCGTTTTCCCATTTTGGCCGTTTTATCGCTAAACAGCTCCTTTCCCAAGATTTCTGCTTGCTCTCTTTCTTCTTTCTTTAAAAAAGATCTGATTTTTCCCAATGCTCTGGATGTCACAGCATAGTGCAACCAATCCCGGGATGGGGTTTGCTTGGATGAGGTCAGAATCTCAATTTTGTCCCCATGTTTAAGTTTTGTCTTTATAGCTACATTGCGACCGTTAACCTTTGCTCCGACGCAGTTATGCCCGATCTCTGTATGAATTGCATAAGCGAAATCAATGACGCAGGCACCGCTTTGCAGTTTGATAATCTTTCCTTTTGGAGTGAATACATACACAAAATCAGAAAACAGTTCCCGTGTAAAAATTTCCAGTGACTCCCTGGCATCACTGGCAACATCCAGACTGATTGATAAATCCTGAAGCCAGGAAGTATTTTCACTGGATATCGGGGCTGAGTCATTCCCGGCTTTATATGCCCAGTGAGCAGCTACTCCGCGCTCGGCAACACCATCCATCTCAGTCGTTCGAATCTGTATATCAAATCCGATACCACTTTTCGTGTAAACATCAATATGCAGGGACTGGTAACCGTTTGGTTTTGGAAATGAGATGTAATCCTTAAAACTTTCCGTAACCGGCTGATAATAGCTGTTTATCAAACCAAGAACCTTATAGCATTCATCAATATTGCTCACAATAATCCTTACTCCAAGAAGATCATGGAGTTGATCATAATCGATTCCAATTTTATTTGATTTTAAAAAAATGGAATAATGATGCTTGATCCTGCCTTTTATACTGGCACTTACTCCATTGTCAGCCAAAAGTTGTTTGATTTCATTGTTCAATAAACTTAAGGTCTGCGAATGAGTATTTTCATTGTTTTGGCAGAATAGCTGAATCTCTTTTGACTCCCTTGGATAAAGATATGAGAAACACAAGTCCTCAAGCTCGACTTTAATATGGGAAAGCCCCAGTCGATCCGCAATGGGAGCATATATTTGCAACGTCTCTTGAGCAAGGGTCGGCATTCTTAAGTTATATAAGCGATTGCCAAAACGCATTCTAACAAGCCTTGCCGCCAGAGCTATAAAAATGATCCGGATATCCTTTGATGAAGCAAAAATCATCTGCCTCATTTTCTCTGCCACTCTCTCCTTATCTTCAACAATTTTTGATACACTGCGAATGTTGTGCATGCCAGCAACAATACTCGCCGTCTCGTTTCCCATTAGATCTTCTATCTCGTCTATACTGATCTTTCCTTCGGCTAATACGCCATTTAGGAGACCAGAGACAACACATTGAATATCCAGCTTTAAATCGACAAGGACTTTGGCGACGCTCAGTGCTGTTTGAAGAAAGTTACTTGGAAAGATTTTCAGATAAGGCTGTGCTTTTGCAGCTAATACGTAAGCTTTTTGAATTGGACTGCAGTCAATTTTATTTTCGGTGTATTCCTTAAACGTTGAGATGATCTCTTCGATTCGAATCATTTGGAAGAATCCTTTTTTCGTTACAGTACCATTAGGCCATGAACACCTAACCGTCTTTATTGGCTTGTAATGATTGAGACAAATTCATTTACTGCCCTATCCAATTCATCATTAATGATAACAAAGTCGTATTGATCTTTAAACATAAGTTCTTGTTTCGCGTTCTGAATTCTCTTATTTATCGATTCCACAGTTTCAGTCCCGCGATTATTAAGTCGTGTATTCAATTCTTCAATTGATGGGGGCTCGATAAAGACAAACTTGATATTCATCTCCTTAACATTCCGGAGTTGCATTGCTCCCTGAACATCAATATCCAGAATTACTATTCTTCCCTTTTCAAGCAGACCGGAAATCTGGCTCTTTGATGTTCCATAGTAATTGCCATAGACTTCAGCCCATTCCAGGAAATCCCCTTCCTTGATTTTTCTCTGAAACTCACTCTCAGATACAAAATAGTAATCCAATCCGTGTTTTTCGCCTGATCTTGGTTTTCTGGAAGTGTGTGAAACCGAAAAGGTTATATTCTGAACGAGTTTCTGCGCTTTTTTTATGAGAGTGGTTTTCCCAGCCCCGCTTGGTGCGGAGACAACGAAAATTCTTGGTTGGTTGATCTCCATGGATCTTTTTGAATCTTTTACCTGGAAGGAAAACTGAGGTTGTTTTGCGGTTTTTCCAACAAAAACCGCAATAGAATTATGCCATTACTACATCAATCTCATGATTGAGTGAAGTACAAAGCGTATTTCTTATAAAATTCAACGTTCCAGTAGCAGCGCTGGCACAACCTCTACAAGCACCTTCGTAATGGATATGAACCTTGTCTTTCTCTATCTTTACAACTTGAAGCCCGCCACCATCCGCTGCTAAGGTAGGTCTAATCTTATCATTTAAGACGCCTTCAATTTTACCTTCCCATTGATCTTCCGGAAGTTCGCTTAAAATGATTTCATCCTTGGATTCTCTCAAAGTCTTCAAAATGCTTTTAATCCCACCCTTTACATATGAGACGTCAGTGAACTTATTTTCGACCATCAACTTTACTGATTCAGAGGTTTTAGCATCATCTTCGTCAGCGTAAAGGATAACCTGCGCGTAAGGTGGAATCTGGGTCAGATTGTTCTTCAAATGTTCATCTGGGAACGAATATGCACCGATCAGATGATCGTTTTTGTAATCATCTTGAGATCTAATATCCAGGATGATAGGTGGCATATTTTTCTTTCGTTCAATCAGACACTTTGATGCTTCAATTTCATGTCGTGCAGCGTCGAACACGTTGTTATTTGTAAATTTCATTTTTTACCTATCTGTTTTTATACGGCAATGGATGCTTTGCCAGCTCGAATACAACTGGTACAAACCTTCATCGTCATTTTGTTACCGTTTGACTTTTTAACATGCACTTTTTGAAGATTTGGTAGCCATCTCTTTCTAGTCTTATTATGAGCGTGGCTTACGTTATTTCCGGTTAAAGGACCCTTACCACACACTTCGCATATATTCGCCATTTCAATTTCCAATTATCTTTTGTTCACCTGATCGGTCTCTTTCCGCATCACGTTCAAATCGATGAATTTCGATTTTTTTGGACCTTAACTGATGTTAAATAGTGAGTTTAGCAATGAAAGTTGAATTGTGCAATCAATAAATTAATATACTTTTATCAAGATCAAGAGTTTGAGCGAGAAATCAGTCAATGAGCATTTCAATTTTCAGATATTCTTCATAAGTCAATGATATTACTTTTCGAATATCTTTTTTAATCACGTCCCTGTCAAAATACTTCTTATCCATTTCTATTAAATGCCAATAGAGACCGTTACAGAGGAAGTTTTCCAGTCCAATACTTGATCCCTCCATAAAATCCGGATCGGCTAACAATTCCAGATGGCCATCATAGCGGATCATCTCCTCCTTTAGTTTAATTGCCACTTTTTCATTATCTATCTTAGGTAAATCGAGGTTCAAATCCAAACGGAAATGCTCTAAACATTTTTTCCAGGTTGTAAAAATAAAATCTTTATAGCTGTGTTTCTGATTAATCCTTTCAATTAGAGCCAGTTTTTTACCGTACTTGTTTTCCTTTCTTTTCTGTTCTCTTTTCAGAGTTTCAGAATTCTTTATTATGGCAAATTGTACCAGATTTAAAGCTTCTTTTTTGTTAGCTATAGCGACACCATATTTTACATAGACCGCCTTATTGATGTAGCCTTGATACAGCTTATCAAATATATCAGATGGAGCTCCAATTTCCAGAATCAGATTTTGAAAGGTGGTATTCATTACCACCCCTAAGGTGGTGATGTTATGTCGTGAATTGTTAGTGGATTGTGAAGCAGAGAGCAGGAGATCCAGTTTAGAGAAAAATCCTTGGGGATCATGACTTCTCCTGATAGATTTGCTTTGAAGATAGGAAGTTACGGTTTGCCTTATTTCATCAGCGGATAAGATCAAAAAAATATGATGATTTTTAATGGTACCTGTCGTTGTTACTCCACCTCTCTCAGGCTCCCCTTCAAAAAAGCAGACATATCTTAGCGTCTTGCCATAGTTAGAACTGGCGACTTGATCCACTTTCTGTTTGACTTGTTTAAAACTGAGGTTCTTATTAACAGGAACTTTTTCTGCATATGAAAATCCGGTTTCACTAATATCACAGAGGGCAAAATTCCTATTATCAATCGCAACCTTCATTCCGATCATGTTATTGGTTATCAGATCCAAGCGATCGGCTCTCGCTTTAAACTTCGGATGTCCCAGGGATATTTTATTTTTACCATCAGTTTCATAATGGGTTTGAAATGTTCTTTTTGGCTTGTTCGATAACTCCATATGTTGACAACCTGATTATGTAACGGTTTTATTGATATTTAATTTAAATTTGAAGTTAGAAATCGTTCCAGGATCATGCCTATCTATAAAAGATTTTTCATAAAAGTTTATTTCTTTGTTTTGATGAACAAATATGACAGTGGTAGATTTTGTACCGTATACATCAGTTTTTATGAATATAGACGACAGAATTTTCTCAAAATGCATCCCAATTCCGGTATCCGGCAGATTGTCGACATTTGCTTGCGCCGTATCCTCCATCAATTCAAGTAGATTATCAATTTTGATGACCTCATTTCCTTCAATGATTCTTTTTAAACCCTGTTTAGTTTTTATCACCTTCGGCCATGGTGTATTCAAGAAATGATTACACAGTCCATGAACTCCCGGTTTTAGTTCCTCAATAATTCCGTTAACATTTGAGTAGTAATAAAGAGAATCAAATCTACCTGCTATCAGGTTAAAGGGATTGTATACTGACCGTGATTGATCCAAAACATCCAGAAAGCTCTTCAAGTCATTGTTGCCTGTCAAATAACTCAATATGATTTTGCCCCTGGAGGGTGCAAAATCTTTATATATTTTGGGGTCCCTGTAGTTGGTCAATAACCCAATTTTCCCGTTTTTGGTTAATCCTAACCAGGTACCTTCACCTCGAATATCTCTTCCTGCCAATAAATCGGGATATTCATGCCAGAATTCCGCAGGAATTGATCGTCTTTCATAGTATTCATCCCGATTGGATGCGATTATCAATGGATAGTCGCGGTGTATTTTGTATGCTAACAAAACCAGACACATGATACTAACCTGAACCTGTTATTCAACTAATTCCACTGGTATCTTGCTTCAAAATTCTTTTTTTAACTGCGGAGTTTTTAATAGTCGGGAAGGAGTATATTCTATAATCCATCCATAGACTGGAGCAGTCTGTTGGGATCTGAATTATGGATAGGGAGAAGCTATTTGGAGATTCCATTCAACAGTTTTTTCAAGTTTTTAACGGATTCCTTTCGCATATCAACATGATCTGACTTTATACTTGTGCTGATATCCATTTGACTTCTCTTTTCAAGAAGAGCGGAAAGGGTATTTTTTTGTTTGTTGATTTCCAATATCAGTTGAAAGGTAATTTTGGCAAATACATCCTGTATCTCCTTGTATAGTTTTACACAATCTTCCGGACTTTCGTGCTTATCAGGATGAATAATGGGTAAGAGATTCAGGTTTGGATTTCCGCTGGTAATTGGGTTTTGCTTTTCCCAAGTTTCTTTGATGTATTTGGCGACAAAAGGGGTAAGCTGTTTGGCCAGGATATCCAGAATCGGTTGGGGTTCTGTTTCAGGGAGTTTGCTGACTACCTTATTCAAAGCGGGAATCTGATCCGTTAATTCAAATAACAGGTTTCTCCATCTAGTATACGCCTGGTTTCCACGCTGTTCGATCGTTAATTCCGGATTATCTACAGTAGCTGTATGAAGGAAAAAATTATAGATTCTTTTTGAAAGCTTATTTGACGGCAGGATTTCTCCTGATTCGAGTTTCATTCCCAAGGAGCTGTTAAGCCAACTTATAATCCGACTATAATCCGACTTGGGCAACTGAAGAGACTTTTTCTCAAAAATAGCTATCTTTTCGGAACGAACGATCCCATCCTTAATCTCTGTCCATTCATTCACTACTGCATCTCTCTTGGACTGCAAATGCAATAAAAAATCGATGCTTTTATCGATTAGCCATTGCATTAATGGCATGTATTTTTCAACGAATGTTTCAGAATCAGGATTTGTTGCAATCACCCATGGTAAACGATTCAGGGGAAGAGTCATGATTATTGTATCTTCAGTAGTACTGAGGAATAAATCATTCCCGCACTCTTTGCTCCCTTCCTCAAGATTGGAATTCCAATGTACTCCCCCAATGGGAGCACAAGCGCAAGTATGTAAAAGCTCTCGATCCTTATAATTGAGCTTTATATGGTCCGTTAACGGAAACCAAATAGCTTTTTGAAGCTCAGATTCAGGTATAGTGTCTCCTCTTTCAATACCACACACAAGAAAACCATTCGTTAACATCTGTTTGGAAAGGTATTCTGACTGGAACTGTGTGGCCTTGATCAGATTAGCAAACGACTGGTTCATTTTGTCCCGAGTAAACTGAACACGGTGAGCCTTAATCATGTTAGTAAAACTGGGAAATGAATTCTCGGAAAACTTGATTACGCCCAGAGTCTGCCCTTCAATAGAGGGTGAAGAGTCTCTGAAATGGTGTATCCCTCTAATCAGTGTTGATATCCAGGATTTAAGTTTATTAAAGTCGACTTCAGACTTTTTCTTTGCACCCTCCAAGTTTATATTTCTTGATTTAACCTCATCCAGAAATTTCTGCATTTTGACAACGGAGGAATTAAAATTATTCTCACACTCCGCTGCAATCAAAGCACATTTCTGCCCAACTTGCGCTAGCAGACGCCTCGGATTATTAATCTGATACATCTTATAAAAGTATTCAAGATACAAAGAGAGATTAAACTCGTTTGATCGTTCACCTTTTCCAAAAAAGGATGCAGAATTGAACTTCTTGTCGATTCCCTTTTTTATCTTTCTGGATTCATAGCGCTTTTCCAACTGATTCTGCAACCCAATCAATCGCATTCTATAGATATTAGGATTGAATAAATCCAAATCCAGTGGCGGAACAGCCTTTTTATTGTCAGGGATACTGTTTAACACTCGTACCGAAATTTCTGTCAGAGTATTTCGCCACTCAAGTTTTTTAGCAATCAGTGCATCTTGACTCTTTGCATCTTTATACTTGAGATCAAAGTATTTTCTGAGATATCCGTTTAGATTCTCCGAATTGATGGGCTTGCCCTGTGGCCAGTTAATATTTAATTTTGATTTCAGGTATTTTTGGACGATACTCCATGCCTCGTGATTCCAATTAGGCTCTATTTTATTATCCAGTTGTTTGGCATAAATCTGCTGATTAAGAAGATGAATAGTGTTACTGGCCTGTTCCCAAAGTGTTTTTTGTAAGTAAATGAACTCGAAAAGTCTCTCTTGTACAATTTGGAAAACATTTTCGAATATCTTCTTTTCCTGAACAAAACTCTCGTCGGTTATAGAAGTGTCTTTAAAGTTTCTAATGAAACTTCCCATTGGGATTTTGATGACCAATGATGGATCATCGCTGGAGATTCTGATTGTTGCAGCTCTTTCGGCGTTTGCTGAAACAATACCCTTATCTCCCACCAAAGTGAGAGCCTTCATTTGAACTACAACCTGATTGGCTACCAGCACATCGATCTTGCCACTGCACAGCATGTAAATGTCTCTGCCGGATTCCCCTTGAACAATGATATTGGCGCCCTTTTCATAAAACCCAAACTCAAGCTGATCCTTTAATTTCTGCCCCAATATCTCCAGGCATCCCCGGGTCAAGGGGTAGCTGTTTAAAAGATCCGTAGCAATCTGAATGCACTCGTCGCTTGTAGATTTGAAAGAAAAGTACTTATTTGTTTCCCATTGAGACATATACAGCCAATCTCCCACAAATAGTGGCGCTACAAGTAGTATTATGAAGCAGGAATGATGATTAAGAGAAATCTGAACCGTTGAAAAAATATTCCTGTCTTATTTTGAATACTCTAATCAAGAAGATATTTCAATAGAAGGTGTTCAGATATCAGGGCAAATTTGTTTTAGGCTGCGAAGTCTTTCCCAGCATAAAACAAACTTGTCCGGTCAAAACTACTCTGCTTTTTTATAACTATCAGCATAATAAGAAGGTATATAATTAATTTCAAACCAGAAGTGTTTGATGTGTATTCCAACCTTCAGTATCAGTTGTATTTAAAATGATAAGTTTGGAATTTGGAGTGATTTTGTAGTGTAAAGGTGGAGCTATAACAACATGATTTGGAACCAGCTCTTTGACCTTTCTCAATTCATCAACCTGTTCTTTGATATTGGATTGAATCTGAGCCTGTTGAATCTTTTCGGATTTACGGGCATAGACATTCCCTGCTTCCTCCAGCAATCCAATTATTAACTCACCAGGTGCACTGAAGTCTTTTAGAAGATGTTTGAAAGATGTATTTATGTACTGCTCATCAATGAGATTTAGCTTTAGAACCGTTTTGTCAATATTGACAATTCCGCTGACAACCCTGCTCATGCCCATTCCGTGAGAGCCATAGGAAAGCATAATTCGGGTAAATTCATCTTCAAGATAGATCTCTTCAACATTTGCATTTACCAAAGATTCCTTATAACGATTATCCAGTATTTCCGCTACTCTGTAAGCTTTTTTATTGAGCCCTCCAACTAGCATTGCAGCCAATACTGTCTGCGAATCTATCTCTTCAAACGATTTTCTCGATTCTGTTTCAGCCAAAATCATAACTTTTACAGCTTTAGTGATACCCGCCTTTTTAAGCATCTCGCGATCGACGATCTCTCCCTGGTGTATTTCCAAAGAAACGTTTCCATTGAAATTGGATTCCAACCGCTCTGCGATCTCATCCGATATATTAGCCACTATGGAGATTTTGTTCCACTCTGGTTGGTGCTTGGAGTATTGACTGACAATAAAATTTAGCATCTCGATTAGTTGAGGCTTCCAGCCGCAAATCATCAATATCCGCGTATCTGTTGCAAATGAAGGCCGAATGGTGGTTTTTTTTATTTTTAAGTCATTCTTAAGATCAGCAAGATTCCGATAATCCATTTCGATATCCTTGGCTTTGCCCTGATATCGGGCCTTGGATTTTGCCCCCTTGTAATTATTGATCTCCTTGGCAATATCATCATCGATATCCAAAATTTTAAAACTGAATTTTTTACCATCAACCACCAAGCCGGTGATATTTTTACGATACTGGTAAAAATCGATTCCTTCCCGTCGTAGTCTTTCAAAAAACTCATCCCAATCAGCGGATTTTTCCAGCGAAACGTGAAATCGTAATCGGATCGTATCCTTAGTCATCCCCTTTTTCGAAAACAAATCCTCAATGATATCTGTTTCCTTTTTCGTTAACTTCAGTGAAGCGAATGGATACTTTTGATTGTTATAAATGACTCCATTGACACGGTTACCGTATATATAAAGATCGATGTTGAGATTACCCAATAGTTTTAATAGAGTATCCCAGTTTTTGGTTTTTTCAATCGATTTCCTGAGGGTCACAGCCAAATATTCCTCAACCGGTTGTGAGATTATTTCATCTAAAACCACGGTCTCTTTTGAAAACTCTTCAGTATTCAAAAAACCTGGATGGGTATCTAAAACAATAAGCGAGCTGTTCTTTTTGATCACATAAGATGGCGAAGGATGAAATATTGGGATATTACTCTTCATTGTTTTAACCTCGGATAGTCTCTGTATTGCCATTTTTATGGATACTGACCGTCCTACGAGTTCCATTTTCTCCTGTTTTTTCTTTCGCAAATTTCCCGTGTTCTCAATCAATCCGATTACCAAGTAATTTTCGACGTTTTGTTTTAACTCACGGTAGGTCTTACCTACAAATTTCGATTCAACCGCTTGGATTTTTAGGACTCCCTCCTTCATTGAAAACAGCTTGGAAAAAACACTGTTTAACCCGGACATTAACGCAATATTGCTCAGAAGTGCTCGTGCGCAAAATCGGTTTAAAATAATTTCCTCTACTTCAACATGCTGTAAATATAAGCTAAACTTAGGTTGTATTATCTCAACAATTGCATATATTTGTGGATTTATGTGCTTTATGGCAATTGTTGCCAACACTGTCCTGAAATCAATTTCATCGGTCGTTTTATTGGGCAATTCTTCTGAAATGATTAAAACCCTGCTTGCAGTATTGCCGCATACGTTCTGCATTACAGCTTTTGAAGTAAAATCGCCGCTAAAATAATTGATATTTTTCAACAGAGGATCCTGTCTCAGGTCACTTACTTCTTTTGCATCAGCCGTATTGATAAGGACAATACTATTGGATTCAATGTTATGTAACGCCAAAATGTTCTTTAATAGTATATCCATTCCCTGGCGCCAACCAAGTACAAGAAAATGATTCTCCATCTTTCGTATGGGAACAAGCCCAAGTACCCGTCGTCTGTTTCTTTCAACCAACCAGCTGGTAATATTAGCAGTTAGAACCCCAATATAGATGATTCCAATAAACATAATCACAACAGCTGCAATTTTACCAAAAGAGGTTGTGGGAGAAATGTCTCCATAACCAACAGTTGTAATTGTAACGATTGAAAACCAAAGGGAATTAAAAAGATCCTTGATACCGGAGCTATCGCCTGAAGATTCCAGAAACAGCATCATTACTGAGGCGATAATGAGGAAGCTAACAAATCCAATTACTGTTTGCGCAACACTGCTGGATTTTAGTCGATTTACCCAGTGTTTAATTGAATTAATCATTTTTTTTGATTCAGTTGTTTTTAAATAATATGTAAATTCTTTCCCTATTTATCAATTAATATCTGTCCATTGTCAGTTATGCAAAATTTGGGTCGTTACTCCTTTTTTTAGAGGTTCAATAAAATACTTCTTAAAACCCAATTCCAATTGCAATCACCAGCATCCAATCATTAAACGTGTACTTATCCCCAGAAACATTGGATTTTTTTGTTTCCCCCCTATAATACAGAATCCTTGTATCAATAACCAGGAATCTTTCACCACCATAGATTCCAATTGCTGTTGCCATTACTTCTGTATTTAGGGAATCCTTGATTGTATCTTTGACCAGATTCCCGGCTAAGGCAGAATACACTTTGTGTGTTTCATCAATATCGTAGCTATTATACCCAAATGCCATATAGGCGGTAATGAAATCGAACACTGTCTTATTGCCTCCTTCGAAGGTGTTATAATCCATTGTTCTCAATATCATCGGTAGCCGTAACTCTCCTGCTAACTCTATGTTATCTAACGAATCATTTGTCTCCTTTTTTGATTCCAAGAACAAAACATCGCTTATATTTGTATATCGGACCCCCCACTGGTTATTGTAAAGAAGGGTCAAGTCCCATCCAGGCCAGTATTCTTCTGTCAATTCATAATTCACCATAGTTGAAAAATGAAAATTTGATACGGCTTCCGATTGTTTCAAGGGAAACAACAGGAAAACTGCAGCCAGCAATGCTGTTGATAGTCTTATATTGGGGGACATATCAAATACTCACGTTATGTAAAAAAATCAGAATAGGATTAACTGTAGTAAATACGGAAGGCTAAATGGCTGTTGAGGATAACAATTACTTTTTCTCATAAATAGTCCCGGGCTTGCATACAATCAACCCTTTTAATTCCAGATTGGTCAAAACTGGTAATAGATTTTGGATCGGAATACCAGACATATTCACAATGACATCTTTTTGAACTCTTCCCTGATCAAGAATACTTAAAACTTTCAATTCGTCCTCACTTAATACTTTTGTGGTATCTGTGTGGTTTTTTATAAGATCCTCGCCCGATAGTTGAAGATTGACCGGTCCAAATTCCTCCAAGATATCACGGGCTACCATCACTAATTTGGCCTGTCCCTTTTGAATCAGGCGGTTCGTTCCCACATAAAATCTTGAATCAGCCGGGCCTGGTAAAGCAAATAGTTCCCGGTTTTGTTCTAGAGCATAACCTGCAGTGATTGTCGCTCCGCTTCTTTCTCCTGCTTCAACCACAACAACTCCACGGGAAAGCCCACTGATGATACGGTTTCTTAGTGGAAAGTTTGTTGCCGTGGGTTGTGTGGTCATCGGGAACTCAGTTATGAGTGCTCCATTTTCACAAAGTCTGTCAGCAATACTCTTATTTCGAACCGGGTAGATGGAAGACAAACCATTAGCTAAAACACCAATAGTCTTTAATCCACAATCCATCGCCGTATTATGAGCCACACTGTCAATTCCCAATGCCAATCCGCTGACAATAATCGTTTCAGGCTTTAACACTGAAATTTCCTTAATAAGCTTCTGGCAAATGTTCTTCCCTGCAAACGATGCTTTTCTTGATCCTACAAATGCAATTGGAAATCCGTAGTTGAGGTCCGCATTTCCCTTTTTATACAAAACAGGCGGGGCGTTATAGATCTCTTTTAACAGTTTTGGGTAATGACTTTGAGTGAAATCTAAAACTTCGACTTGATGTTCTCCTATCAAGGTCAGTTCTTTTTTAAGACTGTCTGAATCCAACGCTTGGGGAATAAGGCTGGCTATTTTGTTATCCACCCCTGCTGCTTCTGACAGCCGACTGATTGAAGCGTTAAATATGCTTTCCACGCGCGAAAAACAATCGTATAGTTTTTGAATTCTCCTCGGGCCAAGTCCTGGAATCAACCATAAGGCCAATAACCCGATTGTGGAATCTGAAAGTTGCATTTTTAAAAAACACTTAAGGATTGGACTTCTCTTTTTGCTTTTGCGGCTGAACGAGATTCCGGAAATCGTTCAATAATTTTCTCAAAGTAGAATTTTCCTTTTATGGGCATGCTTCTGTGAACATATATGCGACCGAGCATTAACATGGCATCGGGAGTTTTGTAACCCAGTTTTGTATCTTTGTGTTCATAGTGTTTTAACACATTACGAAAGGCCTGTTCTGCCTGAGCAAAGTTTTCCAGTTGATAGTGAGACTGTCCGAGCCAATATTGGGAATTATCAGCATCCATATCATTCGGGTACTGTTTAAGAAAATCTGAAAAAAGCGTTATAGCTGCGTTAAACTCCCTGTTTGAGTATGCTTTAAACGCTTCCTGGTACTTTTTCTTCGCTCCAGGAATAACTTTCAACATAATGGGCGAGGTCGGTTGGTTAGTATCCGGATCGTTCCATGTTTCACCAGGTGAATCTGATAAAAATACGGATGATTCTTGGATTGAATCTTCTGTCTTTTTGTCTTTTTCCGGAGTAACGTCTTCAGAGCTCACGGTTGAAAGGCTTCCAGGGGATATCTTAGGAAGAAGCGGTATTGTTTTAACAGCTTTCGAGGTGTCAGGCGTTTTGAATTCAGCCGATAATCCGTCCGATTCTTCTAAATCTTTCATTGTCAAAGAATCATCGTTTTGCTTAACCGTTACTTGAGAAGCAGGTGATTTTTGCGACAACGTTTCCACCTGTTTTGAATTTGCCTGAATTCGACTGTTTTGTTGCTTAAGATTTAACTCCAAGAGTTGAATGGTGGTGATCAGATTAGCTATTTTTTGATCAAATTCAGCTCGATGCTTCTCATTCTCTTCTCCCATTTGAAGCACCATCTTACGTAGTTCCTGGTTTTGTTTCCAAACTTGTTTATATCTTAAGGATAGTTCCTCATAAGGTGAAATCTTTGATTGTTTTGATTCTGTAGGCGCTTCTGCCGTTTGTTTGGACTTCTGCGAATCGGAAAGAGAGCAACCCATTGTTCCAATCAAACAGAAGATTATAAAGATTATATATTTTATGTTCATGGACAGTATAGTGGATTAAAATTTATTGTCTCTGATTAATTTTGATTTATCACACTTATGAGTTCATTGCCTCCAACTCTGCTAACCTGATCTCGTACACTCTCTGTAATTCTTCCGCGAGCGATTGCTGTTGATTAAACCGATAAGCTTCGATTAATCGTTCCACAACTTTCTTCCATCCGTTAAAATTAGGATATTGTTGCATGATATATTCAAAACGATATATTGCTTGTGAATACAATGAGTGATCAAAATACCAGTCACCAATAATCAACTCATGTTCAGCCAGTGCTTCATAAGATTCATTCAAATAAACCTCGGCATCCTTTAAATATAGGCTTTGAGGATAAAGGAAGAAGAATCGTTGGTATTCGTTAATAATCTTTTTAAAGTGCTCCGGATCTCGAGAATACGCCCACTCTTTCCCAAACAGAAAACTTACATTTCTTTTATAATTCAATTCTATCAAACGACTTAAAACATATGGAACCAAATGGCTGTACGAACTATAATTCAAAAAAATCCTATAGTTGGCTTCAGCCTCATCAAACTTTCCATCATCTGCCAGGATATGCGCGTCACCAAGCTTTAAATAAGAATATGCGGCATATCTTGTCCCAGGATTCTGATCGATAATACTCTGGAAGAGCGGTGTAGCCATTGAAAAATTACCTTTGTCCATATACTGTATTCCTGCATCATATTTTTCCTCCATTGTCTGAAATTCTATTGTCGAGCTGCACGAGGAAACAGAGAGAAAGAATACTCCAAGAATCAAACTGAAAGTTGAAAAACTAAAAATTTTGAGTTTCATCAATATAACCTATTATTTTAATAAACAAAATTGATAATCGACCAATCTGTGAGTTATACTATTATTTACTTTTATTTGTTATGAATTTGACTTGAATCAAGCAACAACATGATAAGTCTAATAACGTAATAAAAAACTCACATAATTACGTTTCGTTATATAACAATTGCCATAGCTGATGTCCTTTGTGAAGTATGAACTGAGATGTCTTCACAAATTCAAATTTTGTTGCTAGATAAAATAGCCTTAATAGATTAATTAACTTGATCTTCTTTACGGGAAATCTTATGCAGTTTTTCGAAGCAATTCCGCCGGTCGTCTACAAATCAATCATTCCGATTATACTGATGTTCGCCATGGAGCGTTTTCTGCTCTTTCGATTAATCAAAAAGCCCGGTTCAAAAGAGTGGGTGCAATCCAAGTTCTGGCTTCACCCCAATTTTATAAGCCGATGTCGTTTCCCCATGGGAATAGTATCAGTTATGCTTTACCATACCGGATCTGTTTTGAATCCGGGAGAACCCGAATCATTATGGCACCATGCAGGAATACTGTTTTTCGCATTTTGGATGATTTCCGACATCACTGACGGTACCATTGCCCGACATTTTGAATTGGGCTCTAAAGAGGGCGAAAGTATTGACCCTTTATCTGATAAGTTATTAATCTTTCCGCCTCTTTTTTATTTTGCTTATCTGGATATCATATCCTTCACTGCAGTCATCGTTTTCCTTTTATTCGACATTGTCGGGACAGTTTCAAGGTATTTTATCCAAAACAAAGCTGCTAATCTCTTTGGAAAATCAAAAACCTTTCTGGCAGCCATAACGCTCATTTTTTTAACTCTCCAGCAGATATATTACCCCAGCAACCCCTGGTATATTTACTCCGCGACATTAAACGGAGCCGTCTTCCTGTCATTTTGCAGCATGTTTTTTAAGATTATCCCCAATTATTGGTATGCCAACATCCTGAGTCTATTAAATCTGATTTGCGGACTTTGCGGGATCTCTCTTATTCTAATGTTCAGTTTGACTGAACCCAACCTGGGGTTTTTGGACAATTATGCCTGGTTACAAAGACTTCTGAATATCAGATACCTTGAGATCGCCTTTTCGATGGTTTTTCTAGGGCAATTCTTGGACATGTTTGATGGAAGAGCTGCCGAAAAATGGGGAAGCACTCCTAAAGGAGAGCTTTTTGATGATCTAGCCGATGGAACAAATTTTGGAGGTACGATAGCTTTATTAATATGGGCTGCTTTTGGAATGAATACACTTGGAGTGATTCTTGCGTGTTTGCATCTGATTTGTACGATCTTCCGCCTCTACAGATTTATGCAGAATAAAAGAAAATCCGGCGTGGAAGGTGGTGTAGAGATTTTTTCCGGACTACCATCTCCTGCCGCAGCCCTGGCTAGCGGATCAGTAGTACTATTGAATATCGATCCTTTCATTAAGGTATTATTTGTTATTGTTGTATCTATTTTGATGATATCAAAAATTAAATACATACATTTTGGTCGAGTTATTCTTCCGGCAATACCAAAGATTGTTAAGGTTGCTCTTCTCACTCTTATTATTATTGCTGTAATCTTCGGGTTGATGCCCGGTAATTCCCAGCTACTGTTTTGGACTGTTTTTTTATTTATTTTTGCCTACCTGGTGTTCGGATACAATTGGAAAATGTACCAGGGATTGGTTTCAGATAATTAGTTAAAAATCTTTAGGAGTTAACAATGGATATTTATGTCGATTCAGCAAATATTGAAGAAATCAAAAAAGCCAAGGAACTTGGATTGGCTGACGGCGTCACAACAAATCCAAGCCTGTTAGCGAAAGAAAACGGAAGAGTTACTGAGATATTAAAAGATATCTGTAAGGAGATTTCCGGGCCTGTTCATGCTGAGGTGCTATCATTGGATTTTGAAGGCATTGTAAAAGAGGGCAAAGAACTTGCCAAAATTTCTGATAACATTGTCATTAAAATTCCGATGATTAAGGAGGGATTAAAAGCGGTTCGGATATTAAAAGCAGAAGGAATTGATACTAACGTAACATTGATTTTTTCCGCAGGCCAGGCAATTTTAGCTGCTAAGGCTGGCGCTACCTACGTTTGCCCCTTCCTGGGAAGACTTGATGACATCTCCAACGATGGATTGGAACTACTGGGCGTAATCAGAAGCATTTTTGTCAACAACCCCGATTTGGATACACGCATTGTTGCTGCATCAATACGAACTCCTATCCATGTTGTTGAGCTTTCTACAATGGGAGTGGATATTCTTACAGTTCCTTCGAAAGTACTTTCCCAGCTTGAAAAACATCCGTTAACCGATATTGGAATTGAGCAGTTTGCCAAGGATGCAGAAAAATTTAAATTATAACAGCGATTATGAACTCTCTTTCAATAGTCAAAGAAGTTATCTCACTTGAAATTAAAGCTCTTCAAGATCTTTACAATGTGATTGACGACTCTTTCGAAAAAGCGGTTGATCTGATTCTTAACTCTCCTCGTAAGATCATTGTATGTGGAATGGGAAAATCCGGATTAATAGCCAGAAAAATAGCTTCAACTTTTTCCTCAACTGGTACCACCGCTGTCTTTTTGCATCCCTCAGAGGCTCTTCATGGTGATCTGGGCATGGTTGAACCCGGAGATACACTTATAATGCTTGGAAAATCCGGTGAAAGCGATGAAATTATAGGCATTCTTCCTGCCTTAAAAAAAATGAACTGTAATATTATCGCAATCACAGCAAATAAAGAATCAACTTTAGCCAAACACTCGTCTGTTGTTCTCTACACGCCCATTGAACAGGAAGCCTGCGCTTTAAACTTGGCTCCAACCTGCTCCACTACCGCTGCTTTGGTTGTGGGTGATGCACTGGCAGTTGCACTGATGAGGCATAAGAATTTCTCTCGACTTGATTTTGCCTTGTTTCATCCGGGAGGGAGGCTTGGAAAAAGACTGCTTTATAAGGTTGATGACTTAATGAATAAAAATGAAGAAAATCCGGTGGTTCACCTTGACGATTCCTTTGATAAATTGCTGTCAGTCATTACTAAAGGTAGGGTAAATTCAGCTTCAGTAGTGGATGACCAAGGTTATTTCAAGGGATTGATAACAGGTTACGATTTAAGAAAGGCTTTCCAGGCTGCTGATTGTGTTAAATCGTTGTCGGCAAAAGATATTATGACAATTAATCCCGTAACCATTCCTGCCGGCGTATACGCCATTGAAGCTTTTAATAAAATAAAAAACAATCCCAAACCCCTGCTTTTACTACCTGTGATTGAAAATCAGAAACCGGTTGGGATTATAACCATGCAGGCAATGATTAGGGCTGGCTTATAAATCTTTAAAACATTTTACATTAGGTTGTCAGACCTATCCCTTATTGATCCTATCTTTTTAAGAATCGCTTTGAAATATTTACAGTACTACATTGAGTATTTGCTCTTAAAATCTTTTTTGTTATTTGTTCGGATAATTCCAGAGTATTTTATAAATAAATTCAGCACCCTGTTTGGCTATTTTCTTTACTACCTGGGCGTTCGAAAAAAGGTGGTGGATATTAACCTTAACATCGCATTTGGAGATCAATTAAGCTTTCAGCAGTTAACTGAATTACGAAAAAACGTATACCTCAATGCAGCAAATGTATTATTTGAGTTTTTGTGCATGAATCATATTAAAACCGATAAATTGGATCAATATATCACAATTTCCGGTCAAGATGTCTTAAAAGATGCTTTAAAGGAGGGAAAAGGAGTCGTGGTTGCCGGAAACCATTTTGGACATTGGGAGTTAGCAACTGCCGCCATCTCTTATTTTTGTGAACCTTTATACATATTCACGGGGATGCAGAAGAACAAGCGAGTGGATGATGTAATGAATAAAATAAGGGGCAGGTTTGGGACTGTCACCATTTCGAAAGCAAAAACAGCACCTTTTGAAATGATTAAAGCTTTGAAAAAAAATAAACCTTTGGGAATGGCTGGAGATTTAAACGTTCCCCATAACAATCTTTTTGTGGACTTTTTTAGTAAAAAGGCAGTCGTCGGGCAAGGATTGGCTTCTTATACGATAAATCGAAAAGCACCACTGGTTTTTATTTGGAGTGTTCGGGTAGCCCCTTTTAAATACAAGGGGTTTATCAAACGGCTTTACTACCAAGTGTCAGGCGACACTGAGATCGACCAGAAACATGTTGCTCAACTCATCTCTAGTGAATTAGAGGACAAAATCCGCTCAAACCCGGATCAATATTTCTGGTTTAATCGACGCTGGAAAACCAGACCAGCTCATGAAAACGAGGGTGAAATCTACTGATAAAAGGGGGAGCCAATCTCCACTCCCACATTGTTATGAATTTATCAGATAGTATTCACCATATCACGCAGTTCTCTACCGGGTCTAAAAACTGGCAGTCTTTTAGGTCTAACTTTGACTTTCTCTCCGGTTTTAGGGTTTCTACCAACATACTCTTCGTATTGTTTGGTACTGAATGAACCAAACCCTCTTATCTCAACTCGATCTCCATCTTTTAATGCATCTTTTATTGAGTTGAAAAACAGATTTACTGTTTCTCTGGCAATTTCTGTTTTTTGCTTGGCACTGGTTTCATCAACGAAGTCATCCATTTCAAGCACGAGTTTTTCAATTAGCTGCGATTTTTTCATCTTCATTGTTTTCTTTATCCTCCGTTTTGAAATAATTCGAAATCTGTTTCCTTTGAGATTATCAAAAAAAAGAAACAATATCAAATAATTTAAATGTTATATACTGAATTATATAACCAGTATATATGAAAAACTCAACATTAAAAATAAAAAGAGAATATTCTGCTACTGGATTCCCATTTTTGCTTTCAGTGCTTCAAGCTCTTCGGAAGTAGAACTGCTTTTTGATTCATCGGTCAATAAAGCTTTTTCTATCTCATCGTCGAGTGATTTTGGCTGTGCTGCAATATCGCTATATGCAAGAGCAAGTGTTTCCTCTTCTTCAACTTTTACTTTCATTCTTTCCAACATCGCAACGGTGCCACTCGAGTCAACAGATGACAATTGCTTATTGATCTTTTTTGTAGCTGAAGCGGTTTTAGCTCTTGCTTTAAGAGTCACTAACTCGTTCTCATATTGTTGAATCTTTGATTTTAGCGTATCAATATTTTTCTGTAGGGCTTGTACAGTTTGATTTTGAGAATCGCTTGCTTTTTTAGCGATATTATATTGCGTGCTGCATTCCTCTTTTCTGCCTAATGCTTCGGTTGCCAGACGATCAGCTTTGTCTGCGTCCAATTTTCCGGATTGACCTTGTTGAAGCAAAGCCATTGCCTTTCGTTCCCAGTCTGTTGCACCGGTTCTGGATTTTTCCATATCCCTCTCAGAACGAATGGCAATCGCCTTAACTTCGGCAAAATTCTGCATGGCATCTTCAAGGTCCTTTTTCAATTCCCTTATTCCCTGCTCTGTCATTTTCACAGGATCTTCGAGCTTATCAATAATATTATGCGCTTCAGCACTACTCAGACTAAATATACGTTTAAAAAAACCAGCCATTTTGACTCCTTATCACTTAAGTTTATTTATTCAAAGCCAGTAATTCATTAGAATACTCAGCCAACCCCAGACTCAAAGCGTTAATAGTACCCTCAAATTCATTAAAATCCAGGTTCTCGATCTGAAGAGAGTCCCTGAATATAAGCTGTTTTCCATCTTCATCAATGACAAAAGCCCCATGAATCAAGTTGCGGTTCATCTGCAAAAGTCGAAGAAATAGTTTTTCAGACGGTTTATTTATGGAATAAATCAATTGTTCAAACACAAGAATTGGTTCTTCACAATCGATTATCAAATTATAGATTCCTTTATCCTCATTGGAGACAACTACCAATTCCTCGCTATCATCCCGGTGGATGATATCCAAACCCAATTGTGTTGAATAATCGATGATTCTCTCAAAATTCTTGTTCATAAGACTGTCTCGCGTTGAAATATTAATGAGTTATATCTTAAATTGTATACAAAATACTCTCTTTTTCGAAAGCAAAATTTTTGAAATCCATGTAGATTTACTGTCCTTGGTTCATGGAATAATTCCGGATTCTTTTTAATACAGTCTTTTCCTTTTATTGGAAGGCAAAATATTCATTGCCTCTCTGTATTTAGCAACGGTTCTGCGTGCTACTTTGATTCCAGCATTCTCCAACAACTCATTTTTTATCTGAAGATCGGTATAAGGTTTTTTCTTTTCTTCCGAGTCAATCAATTTAAGAATATAGTCTTTTATCTTCTTGGAAGAGATGACATCACCGTCTCCCTGGTCAATTCCGCTGGTGAAAAAATATTTCAGCTCAAAGATCCCTTGTGGTGTATAAACATACTTATTGGTTGTGATGCGGCTTACCGTGGATTCATGCACCTCAATATCCTCAGCAACATCTTTGAGTACCAGGGGTTTAAGATAATCGATCCCCTTTTCGAAGAACTCATGTTGAAATTTTAATATACTTTTAGTCACCCGATATATAGTTTTTTGTCGTTGTTCAATGCTTTTCATCAACCAATCTCCGGCTTTAACTTTTTCGAGGATATACTGGTACGTCATATCCTGTTCACCGGTTTCAGGATCTTTGGCCTGACTTGGTTCATCTTTGTTATTTTTTAAAAAACTCTGATAGTAAGGGTTTATTCTCAATTTCGGCATGCTGTCCTGATTCATACTGACAACATATTCAGTGCCGCGTTTATAAATAAATACATCGGGAATAACATATTGGGTAACTTCACCACCAAAGGGACGTCCAGGTTTAGGTTCAAGTTCGGTGATGATCTGGTATGCTTTGACAACTTCCTGAATATCTGATTTTTGGAGGCGTGCAATTTTTTTCAAATCTTTTTGTTCCAGCAACGCCATGTTCTCTTTAATAATTTTCATTGCCAGGGAGTCTTCCAATTTCAGAATCTTTAGCTGGTTACCCAAGCACTCCTGAAGTGTTCTGGTTGCTACACCGGGTGGATCAAACTTCTGGATTTTTCTCAACACCAATTCCAAAACACCACACTGCTCATTACTCACCTGTGAAAGATCAACTTCATCTTCGATTTCCTCATCTTCAAGATTGGGCGCTTCCTTCTTTCTCCCTTTTTTTCTCTTTTCCACCAGTCCGCGGGACTCATGATAAAGATCAAACAGTGGAATAGCTTCATTATCAATCAGGGATTCGATTTCATTCTTGAGCAGAAGCTTTTTTACCAGATTCAGCAATTGAGGGGTGGTTGCAAGCAATTCACGCAGGGAGATGGAAAGATATCCCTCTTCATCGATATTGCCAATAATATTTTCGGCAATATCAACTTCATTTTCACTCATGTTTGACATATCCAGTTGCCAAAATAGGTGATCCATGAGAGATCTTTCCATTGAAATGGTTGCCTCAAGAGGATTGGAAGAATCCTCACTCTCAATTGGACGGTTTTTAACATCCTGCATTACTCCCGCGCCGGATTCAATGTAGTTTTGCCATTCATCGTCATAGGAGAGCTGTACTTGTTCGTCAACCAGATTTGTTGCCTCATCTCCCTCATCCTGTTTTTTATCGGGACTGTCTTCCTCGTCTTCGGTAGACATTTCTAACGTTGGGTTTTCGATAAGACTTTGATCAATCAACTCCTCCAGTTCGATCCGAGATAGCTGTAAAAGTTTAATTGCCTGTTGTAGTTGTGGGGTCATTATGAGCTGTTGGCTCATTCTCATTTCTAACCCCATTCGCATGGAAACCATGATTTAACTTTTTTTAATGTGCTTACTATTATTGGTGAAGTTTATGATTTTAATTGGAACGATTCCGCTAAAATCTAACGACGCTTATTGTCTATTAATAACATGATCTATAACTGTAAAACAACAATTTGTCAAAATCTGCATAAGATATTTTGCATGATAAAACGTGGTTTTTTTAAAGAGAAGCCATTGAGCTTTATATCAATTCTTTTCAGTTGATTTTAAATCTCCCAGGTTCTCATAACAAGCCGGTGGAAAAAACCAATTATAATACTAATTATCAATAGAATAGAAGTTTGATACCCTTAATGCGATCTGATTTTACAGATCGTCATTACCGTTTATACCATCCCAAATTTACAAAACTCAGGGAAAATAGTGAATTCGGCTCATTGCAATAAACCTGAGACGCTGATAATTTTATCGGAGCAATAATAAAACTTGACAAGTTACGATACAATGGCACCCAAGAAAAGTTTTTTCAAAATGGGAGGACATGAACTGTTGTCACATGTATCTTTATTTGGAAAAAACTTTTTTGGACAACTATTAAAAATGGAAAGGAATGACCCTGATTAAAGTCGAAAATCTATCGGAATACCGATTCTTAAAAAAAGATTCGCTTGAAAAAGACACTCAATTGCAGAAAAGTGTTTCTGAGATTTTGTTAACCGTTCAAAAAAACGGTGACAAATCACTGTATGACTATAGTAAAAAGTTCGATAAGGTTGATATTCCCGCTATTTTGGTGCCAATTGACCGTTTAAGAGAAGCAGAAAAAAAAATCAGTTCGTCAGTTCGCAAGATTTTTGAAGGCGCAATAGATAATATCAAAGTATTCCATAACCAGCAGACACAGAAAAGCTGGCAATTACATTATGAGGATGGCACCAAATTGGGAGAAAAGGTAACTCCCTTGGACAGGGTCGGCATTTATGTCCCGGGTGGAAAGGCTTTTTATCCCTCAACCATGATCATGAATACAATTCCCGCAGTTTTGGCAGGTGTTCCTTCTATTATTATTGCTTCGCCACCATGCGAAAACGGGCTGCCTCATGAACTTGTATTGGCTATCTGCTCCATGTTGAATATCAGAGAAGTAATTGCAGTGGGAGGCGCACAGGCTATCGCTGCATTGGCTTTCGGAACAGAATCCATACGGGCGGTTTGCAAAATCACCGGGCCGGGGAATCGTTTTGTCGCTGAAGCAAAAAGGCAGGTTTTTGGAAAGGTTGGCATAGATTCCATCGCCGGTCCTAGCGAGATAGTCATTTTGCATGATGATCCAAGTATTCCTGATGAGTATTTGGCCAGGGATTTGCTTACACAAGCTGAACACGACGAAGATGCTACTGCCATTTTAATTACTAACCAGGAACATTCAGCCAGAAACGTTCAAAAGCTTATAAATGATTTGGTACCTACGCTACCCAGAAAAGAGATTATTACAAAATCATTGATAGCTAATGGTAAAATAATCCTGGTTGAAAAAATTGAAGATGGAATCGAATTTGTGAACACATTCGCTCCCGAACACCTGGAATTGATGGTCCAAAACCTCACTATCGTTGAGAAAATAAAAAATGCTGGCGCTATCTTTATCGGAAGATGGTCATCTGAAACCATTGGAGATTATTATGCCGGGCCAAATCACACAATACCGACATCCGGAGCAGCCAGGTATGGATCTCCCCTATCGGTTAGGGACTTTCAGAAGCATTCCTCAATAATTGAATATTCCAAATCAAGACTGATGAGTGAATTGAACCAAATTTCCGAATTTGCGAAATTGGAGGGTCTTTTTGCTCATGCAGAAGCTGTACTAACAAGAAGATCTGAGGAGAGTTGATTAATGAAAAGACAAGTTGCATTTGAAAGAAACACAAAAGAGACTCAAATTAAGGGTAATCTCCTGATTGATGGCAAAGGAATCGCAAAAATTGATACGGGAATTGGATTTCTTGATCATATGTTGGAACTTTTTTCCTTTCATTCGAGTATTGATCTAAACCTGAAATGCAAGGGCGATTTGAAAGTCTGTGCTCATCATTCTATTGAAGACATCGCGATCAGTTTAGGATCAGCTTTCAATAAGGCATTGGGAGAAAGAGTGGGAATTACCAGATATGCAACCTGTTACTTACCGATGGATGAAACATTAACACGAACTTCCATTGACATTTCCGGGAGACCTTATCACGTGTTTATCGGTGGGTTTTCCAACCAACAGGTTGGGATACTGCCAACGGAAATGATTAAACACTTTTTTTATTCATTTTGTATGGAAGCAAAATTGACTCTTCACCAGGAAATTATGTATGGTGAAAACGATCATCATAAATCGGAATCTCTGTTCAAAGGATTTGCCAAATGCCTGGCAAAATCAGTTGTAATAGAATCCGATAAAATACCTTCCACAAAGGGTCAACTTTAATTCTGTAAAAATGTAATAACTTTTTTGAACGTTAAAACCATGCGATTAAAAACAATAACAAGAATTTTTCTGCCCCTGTTGCTATTGACCATTTTAACACCATTCCTGTTTGCGGCAAACAACGATCATTTGTTGATCGGGCAGGAGGCTCCAATAATAACAGGGAAAAAAGCAGTCGGCAAGGGGTTGTTATCGTTAACTAAATTAATGTCAGATCTTGGTTACAAAAAAGATAAAAATGGAAAGTTCGTTGAAAAAAACGGGAAGTATGTTTTCGAAATGGTGAGAAACGTGGTTGTATTAAATTTCTTTTCCACAACTTGTATTCCCTGTATGCAAGAGATTCCGACCTATAATCGGTTGGCCGAAAAGTATAAAGATCAACCGGTAAATATGATCTATGTTAATATCGATCCGGATTCGGACCCTTTAGACATGCAGCTGTTTATTGCTCGCAAACAGATCAAAGTACCGATGATGCTGCCGAACCAAAAAGATGCGATCAAAAAATATGATGCCTATCGATTACCCAGGATGGTGATTATCAACAAAGATCGAAAGATAGAGCATATCATTAACGGCTTTAATGAGAATCTTGAAACGGAAATCAGTACCATCGTGGACAGGTTACTTCAATGAGATAAAAAGCGAAATTGGAAACGTGCATCCATTTCGCTTTTTTCATTTACTCATCAAGCGACCAGCATCTTTTTAAAATCCTCTGTCAGTTGCTCCCAACCTGATGGCTTGCTGCCACCACATTGAGCCATGTTTGGGCTACCTCCCCCACGTGCCTCAATTAAAGGTGAAAGCTCTTTTATAATAGAACCGGCGTTAATTCTCGCTACCAGATCCCTGGAAACCGAAAGCACAACCGATATTTTGTCAGGTTCCGGATTATTACTCAGTAATACAACTCCAGATTTCAAGGATTTCAGCAGTATACCGGAATGAGATTTTAAATCGATATCGGGACCAGTCTGCATGATTAAGACATTCATTTCGCTTATTTTCTCAACGTTGTTGAGTGACTTCTCCGCTGCCGTTTCCTGAATCTCTTTCCTTAAATGCTCAATCTGTTTTTCCTTCTCTTTAACCTGCGAGATGACCTGCTCAACTCTGTTACCAACTTCGGAAAGGGGCACTTTTAATTTTTGAGAAATCCCTTCCAAAATACCAAGATTTTCCTGAATATATTTTATGGCAATAGATCCGGTTATGGCTTCAATTCTCCGAATTCCTGCAGCTATGCTTTCTTCAGAGACAATCTTCAACAGCCCAATATTTCCGGTTTTACCGGTATGGCAACCGCCACACAGTTCTTTACTTGACGAACCGGAAGTCACTACCCTGACATGATCACCATATTTCTCACCAAATATTGCCATTGCACCGGATTTTACAGCCTTATCGAATTCCATTTCTTCAGCAAATACCGACTCATTATCCCTGACTCGTTGATTGATTATGGTTTCAATATCAGTTATTTGCGAAGTGGTAACCGGTGCATAGTGACTAAAATCAAATCTCAATTTCTCCGAGTTAACCAGGGAACCGGCCTGTTTGACATGATCTCCCAAAACTGTTCTTAAGGCTGCTTGTAGCAGATGGGTTGCAGTATGATTCACTTCGGTTGCCAGTCTTTTTGCTTTTGAAACAGTAGCCAGAACACTTTTATTTGAACCGATCTTGACAGAGTCAACTGTTGTTGAGGTGATCTCACCAGAAACAAAAATCAGCCCTGCCACAGGACTTTGTGTGTCTTTAACAACCATTCGAAATTCATCACACGATATCTCACCTTTATCACCTACCTGCCCTCCGGACTCGGCGTAGAAAGGTGTTTCAGAAAGAAGAACCTCTACCTGGTCATCAACTGACAACTGATCGACTCTTGCTCCGTCTTTTAAAACAGCTTTAATACTGGTTTCAACTTCCAGAGTCTGATAACCGATAAATCGATTTCCCAATCCCTCTGAAAGCAAATCCAAATACACCTGGTTGACTTTCAGATCTATCTTCTTGGTACCTTGATCTGCTTTAGCCCGCTGTCTTTGTTCCTCCATGCTTTGTTCAAACTGCGTTTTGTCATAAGTCAAACCATGGTCCTGTAATATATCATCCGCAAGATCGGCTGGAAATCCGTAGGTGTCATATAACTTGAAGATCTCGCTGCCATCAACCAGATTGGTATCTTTGTTTTTATAGGTTTCCAGCAACTCATCCAGAATCTTCATTCCGTGATTCAAAGTTGCACTGAACCGTTTTTCTTCCTGCTCCAGCAGGATTTTTATATAGTCTTTGTTCTCTTCTATCTCTGGATAAGCGTCTGACATCATGGGAACAAAAACATCGACCAATTCTGAGTAAAATCCGGGATGATATCCCAGTTCTTTGCCATGTCTTGCTGCTCTTCTGATTATTCGTCGCATGACATACCCTCTGCCTTCGTTGGACGGAATAACCCCATCTGAGATCAGAAAAACCGAAGCCCTGATATGATCCGCAATTACCCTGGCTGAAACTTCGATCTCTGCTTCATCTCCTTTCGGATTGGGAGCGTTTTCTTTCACATGTTTAACCAATCCGCTCAGAAGGTCGGACTCATAATTGGATTTGAATTTTTGAATTACCGAAGCAATTCTTTCAATCCCCATTCCTGTATCAATACTCGGATTGGGCAAAGCAACTCTGCCGCCATCCTGCTCCTGGTTATACTGCATAAAAACAAGGTTCCAGACTTCCAGGTAGGTGCCATCATCATCCTCAAGGGCTTGTTGGACTGACTTTCCTTCTGGAAGAGGATTTAACTGAAAATGGATCTCAGAACAGGGCCCGCAAGGTCCGACATCCCCCATGGACCAAAAATTTTCTTTCTCTCCGAGTTGTCCGATTTTTTCAGCAGGAATACCAATTATTTTGTTCCAGATATCAAACGCTTCCTGATCATCTTCAAAAACCGAAACCACCAGCGCATCTTCGGGGATATTCAATACAACGGTCAAATACTCCCAAGCATATTCAATTGCTTCCTTTTTAAAGTAATCACCAAACGAGAAATTACCAAGCATTTCGAAAAAGGTATGGTGCCTGTCGGTTCTTCCCACATTTTCCAAATCATTATGTTTTCCTCCCGCCCGCATCACCTTTTGTGAAGTGACCGCTCGTTTAAATTCAGGTACCTGATTGCCCAGAAAATAGTCCTTGAATTGATTCATCCCGGCGTTTGTAAATAAGATTGTCGGGTCATTGTGGGGAACCAGGGAAGAGCTCCTAACATGCTTGTGACCTTTGCTTTCAAAAAACTCGATAAATGATTTTCTTAATTCGTTGCCTGTCAGGGCCATGGTGACAACTCCAAATAGTTTAAGATATGTTCAGAATAGAACGACTGAATTTACGAAAGATAAATCCTTGTTGCATTATGTAAAACCAGGTAAAACTTTCTATTTATCAAAACAGATTGAATCCTTCTACTGTTAATCTTTAATTGTTACCGGGCTGATCAGTATGTCAGGAGAAAACAAAGCGGTATTTTTAGATCGGGATGGTGTTCTTATTGAAGATGTGCATTATCTATCTGATCTCAAACAAGTTCAAATATTTCAGGACATTCCTCAAAATCTAATCCGTCTGAAAACCTACGGTTTCAAGCTGATAGTCATAACCAATCAATCAGGGATTGCGAGGGGATATTTCCCGGAATCCTTCGTAAAAGAAACCCATGATTTCTTAAACCAAGCCCTGGGCTCTGTTTTGGATGCTTTTTATTACTGCCCTCATCATATAGAAGGACAAAAGCCTTATGATCTTTCCTGCAATTGCAGAAAACCGAAGCCGGGTTTAGTGCAGCAAGCTGTTCTTGAACATCATATTGATGTAAAAAAGTCCTTTATGGTTGGAGATAAAAAAAGCGACCTCGGGCTTGCTGTTAATTCCGGGTTGTCAGGCATCTTGGTAAAAACCGGACATGGAATCGAAGAGGAAGATTCAGTTCTTTCCCTGTTCCCTGGCACGCCTATCTGCGGCTCTTTTACTGAGGCTGTTGAGCTTATTCTTGCCCGATAATAATAAATTTCCAGTTTATCCCGATTAATAATCCAGCTGCATCCCATTGTATATCAACGATTTAACCTCAAGTTTTTTTGACTTTTGGCATAATTTCCTGTAAACGCTCCCTAAGGTCTTAATCGATTGCCGGGAAATAATAAATTTTTAACTCAGGAAGTCCTGTCCGATGACTTTATATAATCATCAATGCATTGTTGACTGCAAAAATCCTTATTGTCGTGACGATGCATAATCTCTTTGCTGACAAAACCATTGCACTGATTACACTGGGTTAGATCTGTTGAATCCTTGATTTTTGGTTTGTTAAAAAAATTTTCGATGGCCACATGAATCCCGTTTTTTGCAATTTTAAAAAACAGGTATCCCAAAGCCAGAAAAATCAATATTTTAGTCATGGTATTTTTCTCAGATTTGTCTTTTAATCGGTTTCTACTATTTAATCGACTCTTTATCTTCCCATTAATTCAAAACTAAATCCAGAGCCATGGCTATTACATCATCAGAAAAACAAGGCAGCCATACAGATTTTTGGAATCTTGAACAACAGCTGGGTATCTCCATCTGGAAAAACTCCCTCACTATTCCCAATCCTGATTACACTTATAAAAAAGAAGAGATTGCACTTTTTCATGACTTGAACTTTGTTTATGTCAGCAATCCTGATAAAAAGGATAGCTGTTTTGTTTTTGTCTCTGATCAAACCGATTTTTTTAAACTTTTCCAATCTTTGCCCTTTCTGCTACAAACCTACCGATGTTATCTCTGCAATGACCGACTTATCAAGGAGAGGCTTTCTTTTCTTGAAGATCAAAATCAATTTCAGGCGGAAAACAGTGCCACCAGACTTCTCGCTCAAATTATTGAAATTGCAACGTCCAGGAATGCATCGGACATTCATTTGGAAAGTCACCCCCAGAGCAAGAAGGTTCGCATCCGCATTAACGGCATACTTGAACCTTTGGAATTAGATGAAGAATTGCATGATGTGCTTTTTTCCAAGATAAAGCTTATATCCAAGATGGATATAACCAAAACCAGAACTCCACAAGACGGACATTTTCCCTATACAACGGGAGATGGCAAAAAGTTCGATATGAGAACGTCTACAATACCGGGGATATATGGAGAGAAAATTGTGATCCGCCTGCTTCCGGCAACAACCATTAGGTTTTCCATGGAAGAGCTGGGGTTTCAGAAAAATGAAGCGGAACTTATAAAAAAGCAGATCCGTCAAAAATCGGGTATGATACTCTTCACCGGACCGACGGGTTCCGGAAAAACCACATCTTTATACGCCATTCTGAATGAATTGATTTCAGAATCCGTTAACATCATGACAATAGAAGATCCGGTTGAGTATCGAATTGAAAATATTACTCAGGTTGAGGTTAACAATCTGGCTGGAATCTCATTTTCAAGTGCACTTAGAGCATTTTTAAGGCAAGACCCCGATGTGATTCTTGTTGGAGAGATTCGAGACGATGAAACAGCCCAAATCGCCGCAAGAGCTTCCCAAACAGGTCACCTCGTCCTTTCAACCCTTCACAGCAATGATTCGTTTGAAACCCTGCGCCGCTTAAAGAATCTGGGCGTTGAGAACGATGACATAGCCTCTTCGGTAAAACTGATCATATCTCAACGGCTGGTGAGACGATTGTGTCACTGTGATTTAGATGGCGACTGTCAGATTTGCCATGGATCAGGATTTAGCGGACGAGTTCCCATGATGGAAATCCTGGAAATCAATGCCGATCTTAGAAATCGAATAGCAAAGGGAGATTCGATAGCCAGCATCAGGCAAGCAGCGGTGCAATCCGGATTTCAAACTCTAAAAGTCGTAGGTGACAAATTGATTAAACAGAATCTTGTTTCCGCCGCCGATACTGTTTTTATATTAAGCGACTGAGTTAAATTATCTTTAATTCCAATTGACCGGTAACATAAATGAAGTATACCAGTACTTTTTATTGGGAGGCGCTCACACTTGACAGTGCCACCAAATCAGGATCGATTGAATCAAGTTCCAGATTCCATGCTATCAGGCAACTCAGAAATCACGGGTTTTATAAAATCAAAGTAGATCAAATCCCCAGGAAATACAAATACTCATCGCTGAACGAGAATGAAATTCTGTCACTTCTAAACTCATTGTTGTTATTGCTGAAGGCTGGGATTCCCCTTTCAGAAGTGTTTGAGCTGGCTGTAAAAGAAAACCGCTCAGTCATCCAAAAATATATTTTCTCCAGGCTTTCAGAATCATTACGACGAGGGAGTTCTTTGAAAGAATCCTTTTCCGCTCTAAAACCATTGTTTTCACCATTCTTTCTTTCCATGATCGGAACCATCGACAAATCAGGTAAGCTGATTCAGGGGCTTGAATCATTATCCCGCTATTATTCAAAAAAGCAGGCAAGATCCCGGGAGATCCAAAGAATCCTGCGTTATCCAAAAATTGTGATTGCGGTGGCTCTGCTGCTGACAATTGGGGTCATTGTATTTATCATCCCCATGTTTGAAAACATCTACCTGCTTTTTGGCAATGATCTTCCCTTCCTAACCAAGATCATGGTAAAACTGTCAACAATTACCAGGGAATACAGCCTGATAGTGCTTGGTTGTGGTGGTGTTGGGATTGCATTGTTTTTATTACCGGCGGTAAGACCCTACAATCCCGTATTAAGATTGGTGCAAAAAGTCAGGGAACGATTTCAGAACTATGAAGATCCCTTTCTCTATTCAGAAGCAATGAGACTTCTTCTGGATAACGGGATTCCACTATCTACAGCCACCGGGGAAGCAGCAAAAAGTATGTCTGACAAAAACAGGAAGTATGGAGATATGGTCAGCCAGTATCTGGAAAAGGGATACAGCCTTACAAGGGCTTTTAAAAGCGTAAAATGGTTTCCCTCAAGTTATTATCGATTAATCTCTTCGGCGGAAAAAGCAGGGGTTGTTGTGACCGGTTTTGAGCAGATTGGGTTGTATCTGGAGCAAAAAAGAGAGGAGCAATTTGGTCGCTGGAACAAAATCATCGAACCGGCAACCATGATTATCCTTGGGTGTATCATCATGGTAATCCTTCTTTCCATATACCTGCCAATTTTCGATCTGGGAAACAGGATTGGATAATCTGGCGCAAATCCATATCGCTTTCAAACCGGAATCATTTTAGATACAAGAATACAGGCCACCTGCCGTTCATTCCCTATTTCCTCCAATTCAGGTACGATGGTCTGGCAGCGTTCTTGAGCTTCCGGACAGCGAGGATGAAACGGACAGCCGCTCGGAATGTGGCTGGCATCAGGAATATCTCCTTCTAGAATTGTTTTGCCGTGTCCATCGGGGTGAAGTCTCGGTACGACTGAAAAAAGTGCTTTGGTGTAGGGATGGAGTGGCTCGTTTTTGATTATCTCCGTCGTACCCATCTCAACAATGCGACCCAGATACATAATAGCCAACCGATCACCGAATACATAGGCAACTGAAAGGTTGTGCGTAATAAACAACATGGTCAGATTGTTTTTTCGTTTGAGATCCTGAAGCAGTGACAGTAGATTTGCCTGCACCGATACATCAAGCATCGAAGTGGGTTCATCGGCGATAACAAAATCAGGATTCATTACTAAGGCAGTAGCAACCCCCACTCTTTGCCGCTCACCGCCACTTAATTGGTGCGGGTATTTATATAGATACTTTTCCACCGGTAACAGCTTCGCCAACTCAAGCGCGGCCATCACTTTTTCATGTTTATTGTGAGTCAACCCGTTAACTTCAAGTGGTTCTGCTACGCTATCATAAACCGTTGCTCTCGGATCTAACGAGGCATAAGGATCCTGGAAAATCATTTGAATTTTGGTTCGAAGCTCCTTAAATCGTTTTGGTACACATTTAGTGAGATCCTCGCCTTTATAAAGAATTTCTCCTTCAGTTGCTTGCAAGAGTCCCAAGAGTATTTTAGCGATAGTCGTTTTTCCGCATCCCGATTCTCCAACCAGGCATAATGTTTCTCCTTTCCTTATCGAGAATCGTACCTGATCAACAGCCTTAACGTACTCTGTCTTTCCAAGTAAGGTATCGATTAAGCCATGATTTTTTTCGAAATACTTTTTTAAATTCTTAACTTCCAGCAACATTTCCGGAGGATTTTCCAAAGATATAATATTATTCATGATCATTCCCCTTTCCGGAATTCGAATGGAGGCAACAGGGGCATGCAACCCAATGATTAGTGCTCACTTCCACAAGTTCAGGTGTATTTATATGACAATCGCTCTGCGCAACTGAACAACGAGGCTTAAACGGGCATCCAGGTTTACGTTCAGTCAAAAGAGGTGGCGCCCCTTCGATAGCTGGACGGATAATCCTTTCACCGCCGAAGTCTGGATTTGAAGCCAGTAATGCCTTTACATAGGGATGTTGAGGCGATTCAATAATTTTCCTGGTGTCACCAAGTTCCACCAATCGTCCCGCGTACATAATCCCCAGTCTATCAGCGCATTCAGCCAAAAGTGCCAGATCGTGCGAAATAGTAAGAATGGTAAGACCCATCTCTTCCTGCAGATTTTTTAACACACGATAAACCTGCGCCTGAATCATGACATCCAATGCCGTTGTTACTTCATCAGCAATCACCAGTTTGGGACTAAGCACCAGTGCCATGGCAATACAGGCGCGTTGGCGCATACCTCCACTGAGTTCATGGGGATAACGTTTTCCCAGAGCCGGATTAACTTCGCAGCGGGACATAATATTCCTTGCCCTTTCTACAGCCTCCTTTTTCCTGCATTTTGGTTCATGAACAAGAACAGCATCTGCTATCTGCTTTTCAATGGTCATGGTAGGATCAAACGCATTCATAGCTCCTTGAAACACCATGGACATATCCTTCCACCGCAGTGTGCAGAGTTCCTTTTCAGTCATGGCGGTCAGTTCGCGGTTGTCAAAAACAATCTTACCTCCGGCATGTCTTGCTCCTTCGGGGATGGTACCCAGAATAGCACTTCCGAGACTTGTCTTGCCGCATCCGGATTCTCCGGCCAATCCGAAAATCTCACCTTTTCCAAGAGTCAATGTAATATCATCCAGAACTCGCCCATAACTATTTCCCAGGCGGTATTCCAGACTATAGTGTTCGATACTCAATAACGCCATTAACTCTCCTTTCTTAGTTTGGGATTGGCAATTTCATCCAAGGCATGGCCAATAAAGGAAAACCCCAGGGAAAGGAACACAATCGCCAGTCCGGCCGGAAGATAAAACCACCATTGTCCCAGCATGATAGCATTGTTGTTCAACGCATCGTTTAGAATGCTACCCCAGCTGATGGTTGTGGGATCTCCGAGCCCAATAAAACTAAGGGTTGATTCAGAAATTATCGCAACGGGAATGATCAATACTACATTGGCACTGATCAATGGCAAAACATTGGGCATGATATGTTTGAAAATAATGTGGGTATGCCCGGCACCGATAGCCCTGGCTCTTTCCACATAAGCTCGCTGCCTGATTGAAAGCACTTCCGAACGAATGATGCGGGACATTGACGGCCAGGAGGTAATTCCGATCACCACAATCAATATCATCTGGTTTTGTCCGATAATGGCCGTCAGAATTATCATCAACGGCAAATAGGGGAGCACCAAAAACATATCGGTAAAACGCATCAATCCTTCGCCCAGTCGCCCTCCGAAATACCCTGATAACAATCCGATGGCTGTCCCGATAACCACCGCAATCAGGGCTGATGCCACACCGACCAGCATCGAGATCTTAGTCCCATGTAACACTCGGCTTAAAAGATCCCGACCCATTTGATCAGTCCCTAAAGGATGCAGGCTGGAAGGGCCTTCCATGAATTCCATCGTGGGTTCGGTAGGATCAAAGGGGCTGATTTGCGAGCAGAACAAAGCGATCAAGATACAACAAACCAACATAACGCAGCCAACGCTCCCCAGATGGTTTTGCCTCAAAAGCTTCGCAAGTTGATAACCATTTTCGCAATACAGCTTAAGCTTGATTTTTACGGGTCCCATCCTTAATACTCCACGCGTGGATCAATATACTTGTAAGCGATATCAGTGATCAGATTGGCAAAAAGCACGGCCAAAGAAAGAAGATAGAATGAGCCTTGCAGCACAGGATAATCTCTGGTTAGAGTTGCCTCATAAAGAAGTCTGCCGATTCCCGGCCAGGAAAAAATGATTTCGGTCTGCAGCGCCCCTGACATTATAAAGGCTATGGAAAGCGCGGCAGAGCTTAACAAAGGAAGGCTCGCATTTCTCAAAACATGCTTGAAAGTGATTCTCCAGCGGCTGAGTCCTTTGGCTCTTGCTGTGGCGATGTAATCCTGAGTAAGAATATTAGTGACTTCATTCCGGGTGATCAGGAGGTTCTGTCCCATGTAGGTAATCGTCATAACAACTGTTGGCAGGGTGATATGCTTTAGCAGATCTAAGAAAGCTACCCAACGAGTCGGATTTTCCAATTGCAAATCACGCATTCCTCCGATTGGCAATATCCCGGCAAAAAGCGCCATGAAAATCATACAAATCCAGAAGGTCGGCATGGACCAGAAGAAGAGACTTGTTCCCAAAAGGGTTAAGTCAATAGGCTTTCCTCTTTTCCATCCTGCCCAGAGACCAGCCAGAACACCCAAAACAATCGCCAGAATGGTTGATGCCAGAACCAGTACAAGCGTGTTTCCCATTCGTTCGATTAAAAGCGGAGTCACTTCGGTATGAAACTTAAACGAAGTCCCCATGTCGAACGTAAGACAGTTTTTGATGTAGATTAAAAATTGTTCGAAAAGAGATTTGTCGAGGCCGTAAAGATTCTCCAGATACTTCACCATGGAAGCACTGAGTTTCTGGGAGCGGGCCATCGTCTTAATGGGCGCTCCCGGCATTAGCCGGAACAGAAAGAAATTCGTGGCAATGATAAAAAAGAGCGTTATCAGAGTATTTGCCAATCTGCGAAAAATGTAACGCCTCATCGCCGGTCTGCTCCTATTCTATTGTTTAATTTCTCGGTTTCAAATTTAGTAAAAACTCTTTAGACAGCAATCCATCAATGGATTGGGATAATTGCATGTCTCCTGTAGTTTTTGCTGTGTTCAAGGCCCCTGTTACGCCATAGTAACTGTAAACGAGGTATGGTGCATCGGTGTAAAGAATTTCCTGCATTTTCCAGATCAATTGACGGCGTTCTTCAGTACTATTGGCTAACCGTTGCTGATCGTAGAGAACATCATAACTTGGATTTGAATATCCCGAATCACTCCAACCGTCTTGAACAGCATTAGCAGATGTTAAAACTGACAGTATGAAATCAGGATCTACATTACCAGCCCAATCCCAAAACGCGATATCGTAATTGCCATTGGGGCTGACTTTGGCCCAGAGTGTATCGAAATCCATGATCGATATATTTAGTTTTATACCAACTTTATTAGCCGCGCGAGCCCAGACACCCGCATAATCAGTCTCATGAGCTGACGGAGCAGGGAGCCAGACATCGAATTCCAAAGGTAAGCCATCAGCGGTTTCCAGAATTCCATCATTGTCTGTGTCACGGTAGCCTGCATCAGCCAGAATCTTTTTGGCTTTATCAATGTCGTAACCTCGAACACTCAAGCTGGTATTACAGTAGTGGTTATAGCCGGTTGGAAGCATATGAGAACCGGCGATAGAATACTTACCGTGAACGATTTTGGTTGCCATGTTCTCATCCAATACCCAATCAAGAGCATAACGAAGCTTTGGATCTTTCAGTGCCGGATGTGGGTGCTTTTTTCTCCCCTCCTCATATGCCTTTGGCCAGCTGTTGAAAATCACTTCAGAAAGGTTAATGGCAGGAGTAGTGCTAAGCGCCACATTCTCCATCTTTTCCATCATGGGCAGACTGTTGAAAGGAACGGAGTCAATGATATTGAGATTGCCGACTTTAAAATCCTGCAACATTGAGGAATCATTTGCATACTGCTTGATAATGATTTCATCGAAGGCAGGAGCGAAATGCTTTTTGCCATCATCGGTGACTGCTAATCGTGTAAAATGATCGGCTTCAAACTCGCTAATAGTAAATGGACCGGAGCCTATCAGCTTGTCGAGGGCAAGATCTCCCACTGCTTCCTCTTTGGAAATTTTAGACCAAATGTGACGAGGAAGAATGGGAATCCAGGAAAAAGTGTTTTGATCGAGCCAATCGCGATTAAATTTTTCATTTAATGTCATTTTGACTGTAGTTGAGTCGATGACCGTCACTTCTTTCAATGGACTGGAATACTGGGAAAATGCTCCCAGTTCGTTTTTAATGATGTAGTTATGGGTGAAGGCAACATCTTCTGCAGTTACTGGGGTTCCATCAAGAAAGACAGCATTTGTACGAATTTTAACTGTATATACCATGCCATCACTGGAAGGAATGATGTCTGTCGCCAGGTTTTTTACCGTTTTTCCCCCGACTGTCGGAACCAGGAGGGTGTCGTATACCAAACGGAAAATGGAATAGTAGACACCTGTTAACTCAACAAAAGGGTTTACACTTTTGGGACCTGTAAGCACCCCGGCTGTAATCACTGTTTTGGCGCTGACTGGTTCCCCGCCTAAAACCGTCAAAATTGTCATGCTGGCAATCAAAGCCAGCTTAAGTTTACGTTTCAGTAAACGGATTGAACTAACGATCATATGTTTCTCCTTTTCTGTACATAACTCGAATTTTAAAAAAAATGCATTACGAACAATTACAAGGCAATATGATGAGATCTGATCCAGCCCTTTAAACCTATTCAATGACTCCTTTCTCGATAATGCGGAATTCCCCTTTAGTGGCATCCAGTTCGCACTGGACACCCAACGGAATAGTGGCGATATCTTTTGTATGGCCTATGGGGAGGCCTAAAATGGTTGGTTTTCCTAACGGTTCAAATATTTCAAAGATGACATTCTCCAGACTGCGTTGGTTATAAAACCCGGGGTACAGTTTTTTGGGATCGCAGTTGACACACTCCCCAATCACAACTCCGATTGCATCATGGAATTTTCCGGCGTTTAGCATATGGGTAAGGAAGTGATCCATGATCCAAGGTTCAACATCCAAATCCTCGATAAACAAAATTTTTCCTCTGGTATCGATTTCATAAGGAGTTCCCATAGTTCCGCATATCAGGGAAATGTTTCCTCCAATCACTGGCCCCGTTACCCGTCCAGGAACGATCTTAACCAAGTACTTATTTGATTGCGACATTTTAATTGTTCCGACCGGCTCATCAAATGTTAGTGCTTTCATCAGCCCATCATACTTGTACGGAGTTCGTTCCTGATTGCTAAAATCCAAGAGGTCTGGTCCATGAAAGGTAACCAGTCCGGTCATCTTTTGGATGGCTAAATGCAAAGCTGTTATATCGCTATACCCCAAAAAAATCTTCGGATTGCTTTTGATCATTTCGAAATCAATGAGCTTCCAAATTCTGGCGCTTCCATAACCACCCTGAGTACAAAAGATGGCGTCGACAGAGTCATCTTCAAACATGCTTCGCACACCTTCTGCCCTTTCCTCATCACTTCCTGCGAAATAAAAGGTATTTTTATAGACATTTTTGGCGAGTTTTACTTGATAGCCACAGTTCTCGAAGAACTCGATGGCAGACCACAGAGCACTTCTTTCCCAGAGTCCACTGGCGGGAGAGACAATGCCAATGGTGTCTCCCTTTTTCAATTGTTTCGGCTTTATCATTTTATGAGTTTTACTAACTGTTATCCTTCCTTAGACAAGGTTCAGTCATGAACCAGGTGAGACGCTTAAATGGCATTATTTTTTGTATTTGATTTTGTTAAATCCATTATTTGACGATGTCGGGATACGCCAATCGTGTGCAGCCTTTAACTGGAACGGAAAAATGGAGGTTTTGGTTTTAATGACACCTGGCATTTTTCCGACCACTTCTGTCATAAACTGATATACAGCCGAATTGTCCTTGGCAAAAATCTGGATACTAATGTCCAGATTTCCAATAGAACAAGCTACATAACTCACACATTCATATTCAGCTAGTTCTTTTGCCACTTTTTCTATGCTGGCAGATTCTACCTCGACAAATACATCGGCTGTTACCGGATAACCTGTTTTCTCGGGGCTTGCGATCGCACTAATTTTGATAGTTTCATCAGCCAACAATCGATCAATGCGATAACGAACGGCACGTTCCGTGATATTTCCCATTTTTTTTGCAATTTGAGAGCAAGACATCCTTCCATCTTCAACCAGCAAATTGATGATGGATATATCTTTACTGTCAATTTTAGACATAGTAACTCCTGTTATTTTCCGTGATAATAGCTATATGACCACAATGGTATCCGTGTCAAGAAAAAACTAGAAATTTATTCCTTTTTAAACATATCTACTATTCTTTATTTCCGAATACGACAGTTTATATTGTATAATAGACCATTATAGACTCAAACTCGCTGCCTGATTTTGTCTTTATATCCGTTCTAATTTACATCCCAGTATCCGATTTTTGGTAGAAAAACTATCGGCCGTCAAGTATCAGTTTCCAATCCCTATTGTGAAGCCAGGAACTGTTTCCTCTGCTGTCATTCCTGACTATGTCTCGTCTATCTGGCAGCAAGTAAATTAGTATTTGAATACTTATTTGCCTGTGATAAGGAGCACAATTTTTACCAACAAAGAGGGATCTCGACATTTCAATATTCAATCTTATGGCTAATAGCTGACTGCTAATCTCTTTTATACAAGGTTTCTGAAGATGAAAAACCAATCCTGTTTCAGTTGATTTCCAATTCAGGTTACTTATTAGCTGATGAGTTGACAATTCAATCCATAGCACTCAATTCCATATTTTATCCTAAATGAAATTATTGTAAAAAATCTTCACGATTCAGCGATACTTTAATGAGCCGATAACAGTAGAATTTTTGTAATTTTCTGTCGTATTCGGAAATATTATTTGATAATAAGTCTTATAAGGAAATATTTACGATTTTTTATTGACACAAACCCAAATTTGCCCATAGTTGTATATTAGGTCGTTTGGATAAAAACCATGCTATTCATTCTTGTTCTTATCTTCCAATCACGATTTAGATATTTCAGCAAAATCAGATAAGAAAACGATAGGCTTGAGGATTTATCGGATTTTGGAGAATGGTTTTTAAAAGGTAACGACTCCACTGACTCCCGATTGAAGTTTAACGAATCGAGTCGTAAGGATCGTTCCAACAAACAGCATCTTTTATATTCACCATAATTCACACTCGATTGTAGGAGAAAACAGTGAATTTACGTCTATTTAACTATTACGTGACTTCGTTCTCATAGCTCGTTTTCCCATCGGATACTTCGATTTTACTGCTGCTCATGCGGAGCAACTAAAGATTTAGCGGAACACCAGTACCAAGTTTAGGAAAAACGTTTCCAACCTGAACCGGGGCTGGTCGGTCTGTATATCTCGCATGATCAGAGTTTTAAAAGACAAATCTTCAAGTGTTGAGGTAACGTCTTTGGGAAAACAATAAAAATGGCTGAAGCGGACCAATTTTTCCATATGTCTGCTAATCCCAGAAACCGTGAGCTGTTATCCGCCATTCTGACCTCTCACCCGAATCGACATAAAAATCGAACGATTTTAAAAAGTGATGTCCTAAATCCCAAGTATCCATCCGAAGGGAGACGGTTTTTTACCCGAAACCCTGAATTAGCCCCGACGCGTTGCGAATCTAAACCAGTCTAAAAGCACTTTAGAAAAAGCTTTAGAGTGATTTGTCATCTAATTAAAACCATTTATACAGAACTAAAGAATGTCTGATTTACCCTTTCCGCTGGTGAGAATTAGAAGATTCCAAATTGGATTGGGACCAGGCATTGAAAAAATCTGTGGAATTTATTCCTCATATTGAAGCATATGATCATGAAATAATGGAAGAAATAAGAGGAATTGCTGAAGGGGCCGGTTGTCTTCTAGAGGAAATTCTAGCTATTAATATTAGAAGTGAACTGCTTTTTTTACTAGAGACACAGGGAAATGCAATTCAGATAAGTTGTACTTCTATTGCGGCAACTCCGGACGCAACAAAGTCACAAGAAACACTGCTTGCTCAAAATTGGGATTGGTATGCTCAAGCAGGGGAGCATTGTATTATTCTAAGTATTAAACAAACCGGAAAGCCTGATATCATTCAGGTTGGTGAAGCAGGATTGATTGCCAAGATGGGTATGAATTCAGCGGGCATCGGTATGTGTACCAATGCCTTGGTGTGTGACAATTGGCGTGTTAGTGTACCATTTCACGTGATTTTACGCGGAATACTCAATGCAAGTACAATGACAGCTGCGGTTGGAGCAGTCTCTAAAGCCGTTCGGGCTTCCGCTGGCGATTTTTTAATCGGACATGTTGATGGCATGGTATTGAATATTGAAACCGCACCAGAAACGTTCAATATATTAGTTCCTGAATTGGGGACAATCGCTCATACCAATCATTTTCTGATCGATAACCCCAAAATAAAGGACTTTATCCCGTCGATGTGGCCGGACTCGATAGTCAGAAAACATCGAGCGTCCATGCTTCTTGCATCTGAATGTAAGTTAATTGAGTTATCTACCATCAAGAAAGTCTTGAGAGATCATTTTGATTATCCCCATTCGATTTGCGCTCATGGTGATGGCATTGCTCCTGAATCGCAGACTGGCGCTTCTGTTATTATAAATTTAAGCAAAAGGCAGTTTCACGTCGCCAAGGGTCATCCATGTAAACACTCATACTATTGTTTTGATCTAACGTCCAATGTTAATGAAATCTCCCATTAAAAGGAGTCTGCATGTTTCTTGTAGTGCCGGACTTGATCCGGCTATCAGATACTCATATGAGTGGACAAATTGAGAAATCGATTTTTAAAAACAGAAGGATTTTTTGGATAATGTTGTCAAAGATTGGCCAGGTAGACAGTTCCTGATATTAGATAATACCGATTAAGTGTTTCGTAATAATGAGTTTTTAATACCCCCGTTTGCATGCAATAAATTTTTGAAAGTGACTCTCATCGGGTAAACAAAATATCTCAGGTCAAAGATCACATCATGGAAACCCTAGCCGAACCAATAAAAATTCCATTGCCTAATTCGATTATTGAAAAATTGGATATCATTTTGGAAAGATTGGAAAACGACCCTTTCAGTTGACGCTCAATCGCAAACTTCTTCTTACAAATTTTCTGTGCGGTGGTTAATAATTTCTTTTTGTATACCAACGGATTGTAACAATTTCATATAACGTTTCAACGAGGTTGAATCAGTTATAATAATTTATTGGAGTATTTTATGACAGCTAAGGCGTTTTATGAACAAAACGCGTTAAAAGTATCTATGTTCGGAACCACTATTTTTATCATTTTGGGCTTTGGTTTTGCCATATTAACGGATTCCAATTCCATTCTTTTTGACGGAATCTACTCACTGATCGCGTTTTCAATATCGATATTAACTCTAAAAGTCGCAAAACTTGCTGAAAAACCTGATGATGATATGTTTCATTTCGGTTACACGCAATTCGAACCTTTGATCAATGTTTTCAAGTCACTATTTATATTGGCCGCCTGTGTATTTGCACTGACAGGGGCGATTCGGTCAATATTAAAAGGGGGGCACCCAATGGAACTGGGATTTGCCGTTGTCTATGGAGTTCTAGCCACAGGAGGATGCTTTGCATTTGGATTCTATTTACATCATATTGCTAAAAAACACCAATCTGGGCTTGTTCAAGTCGATGTTGTGGAATGGCTTATTGATGGCTCCATTAGTATGGGTATTCTTATCGGTTTTGCTATTGCTTATGGATTGGAATTAATTGGCTGGAAATCGGTAACACCATATGTAGATCCTATACTGTTGATCATCATCTCGATAGTATCCTTACCATTTCCAGTCAAAGTATTGCTCAATAACATGAGAGAATTGGTTGCCATGGCACCGCCAGAGTCGGTAATTGATGACTTGGATATCCATCTTAAGAAAGCTATTCAGGACGTCCCTTTGATCGACTATGAATTCCGCGTATTAAAACAAGGCCGTAACACGTTCCTACTGGTTCACTTAATTGTCTCCGATGAATTTCATATTGACTCAGTTGAAGAATTGGACCGCATTCGTGAAGGCATAGACAGCAAAATGATAGCTTTTAATCCGGAGATTACGATGGAAGTCCTGTTTATTAAAGATAAAGCATGGGCGGAATTGAAATAAGAAGTTTATCTGGTATTCTAGATAATTTTCGCAGGATCTTCACTTTACTCTTTCGTCTCGCTAAAAATATCAAGCTGTTGAAGTCCTAATTACCTTACTGACTTTATTATATATTTTCAGCAACTTATCTCTGCGGTGTTCTCAACTTTTACCTTCTTATAATTCAGAAGCACTCCATGGTTGTATGGTCAGACAATCATTTTCTTTAACGAAACCAGAAATGGAGTAGCTTCATCAGGATTGGATAATCTGGCGCAAATTCCTTTTTCTTAACCCAGATGAACTGGATAAGTACCTAAAAATTCAAAGATAAATCAGCTTCCTTTATTCTCTCAAATAACAACTTTAGCTTTTCGATTGATTTGATGCCCGGCTTTTCCTCTACACCCGACGAAATATCAACACCGTACGGTTGAACCGAATGGATAGCTTGCTTGATGTTCTCAGGATTCAAACCACCGGCCAGAATAATCTCATATTTTTGTTTAATCTCTGCAAGCAGTCTCCAATCGAATGTCTTGCCGGTTCCACCATATTCCTTATCTGACCAGGCATCCAATAAGAAAGTTGTTGCAGGAAAAAACTCCAGGTTTTTTAGATCCGATTTGTTTTTGATGCGGAAAGCCTTGATTATCGGAATGCTATTCTCTTCCAAATCTCTGGTATAATCTGCTGTTTCATCTCCGGAAAGCTGAATCAAATCCAACCCAGTGGAGTGTTTTATGGAGATCAGCTTTTCCGGGTTTTCATTAACGAAGACACCGACGGTCTTAACAAAAGGGGGGATTGCGCATATAATCTGCTTAACCTTTTCGGGCTCAATATAACGGGGTGATGGCGGATAAAGAATAAATCCGATGGCATCAGCCCCTAACCGGGAAATCTCGATTGCCTGCTCTTTTGAGGTAATCCCGCAAATTTTTACTTTGGTTCGGTGCATCGTACTTTTTCCATGAGTTCCAATACTGCTTTTCCCGGATCGGGTTTTCGCATCAATGACTCTCCAACCAAAACAGCATCAAATCCACTTTGTTGAAGTCGTAAACAATCATCCGCTGTATGAATTCCGCTTTCGCTAACCGTTAATATAGAGGTTGGAATATGTTTTTTTAATTGAATCGAATGCTCTATATCAGTTTCAAATGTATTCAGGTTCCTATTGTTAATTCCAATCAGGTCAAAACCCAGGTCCAAAGCCAGCTCCAGTTCCTCTCTTGAATGAACTTCTACCAGGCTGGTCAGTCCAAAATTTTCAGTAAGTTTTTTGAACTCAATCAGCTCTGCCCTGGTCAGAGCCGATACGATCAATAAAATAGCATCGGCACCCAAGTCGTAGGATTCCCGAACTTGTCTACCATCGACCATAAAATCTTTACGCAGCAATGGAATACTAACCTGTTTCTTGATTTCCTGAAGATAAGCAGGGTTGCCCTGGAAATACTTGATTTCAGTTAAAACGCTGATACAGGCTGCACCGGATTTCTCATATGCAAGCGCTATTTCCACAGGATTAAAATCTGATCGAATCAAGCCTTTAGAGGGAGAAGCCTTTTTTACCTCGGCTATCAGAGAAAGATTTCCAGCAGATACTCCTTTTTTGAAATCAAGGGGGATACGTTTATCCTGACTTCCTTTTTCCAGGATTGCAGGTGTGATGTATTTCAGGGAAGTTTGGACTTCCTTTTTTTTGTCATTTATAATTTTTTCTAGAATGGTCACTTTTAAATCTGCCTGTTTTTATTAGTATATTTTATTATTTAGTATATGAACTTGAGACGGACTTCAGCTGATCAATCGCTTTCAAACCAACTCCCTCATCCAACAATAGCCGGGACTTTTTAAAGGCATCTTCAAGTGAACAGTCATCAATAATAGAGATTGCAAATCCGGCGTTTAAAGCCACAACATCTCTTTTTGCACCCTGAATTTTAGAGCCTAAAACACCCAGTGTGATTTCTGCATTATCTTTTGGAGATCCTCCCCTTATGCTCTCCAGGGGATATTTTTTAAAACCGTATCGTTCCGGGTCAAACAAAAACTCATTGATATCACCATTCGTTTTTAACTGTGCAACTTGGGTATCTCCCTGAATACAAACCTCATCCAGACCGCTTAATCCGGCAAACGTAAAGGCTGCTTTGGAGCCAAGTTCTTTCAAAACACGAATCATGATTGGAACCAATTCCGTGGAAAACAATCCCAACACCTGGTATTCCGCTCCGGCTGGATTTGTCAATGGGCCCAGAATATTAAATACTGTTCTGACAGCCAGTTCTTTTCTAACCGGAACGACATTTTTCATGGCACTGTGCAGAACCGGGGCAAAAAGAAATCCGATATTGGTTTTATCGATACACTCTGCTATCTGCTCCGGAGTCAGGTCAAGATTGACACCTAAGGCTTCCAGCAAGTCTGCACTTCCGCTTTTTGACGTCATGGACCGATTGCCATGTTTGGCTACACGATAGCCACCCCCTGCCAGCAAGAAAGCTACGGTTGTTGATATATTGAACGACCCGGAGCTGTCACCGCCTGTACCGCAGGTATCGATCAGATTGTTGCTGGCAATTGGGATTTTGGTTGATTTCTCCCGCATAATGGAAGCGCAGGCCGTGATTTCAGTTATCGTTTCCTTCTTAATTCTTAAAGCTACCAGCATGGCTGCCATTTGACTATTGGTCAGTCCCCCATCCATAAATTGATTCATCATCCAGGATGCTTCATCAAAACTCAGGTCATTCCCATTAATTAAATTCGTCAGAATCAGATTTGCTTCCATGATTTTCCTTGTGTTATTAGCTGATACCTTACGTACATCACATAACGCTTGTTTTATATGTTTTTAAGTTGTAGGTCAAAATATTAGCGATTATGTTCAAACTCAAGATCAAGAATCCAGATACTCTTTGTAGATATTAGACTTATTTTGATTAATTCACATTCTGCCAAGAGTTAGGATTACGGTAGGGCGGCCTTACATGGCCGCCTGTAAAAACACAAAGGCGGCCATGTAAGGCCGCCCTACCGTTCAGGAAACAAGCCTTTAATGTCCAAAATACTCTTTTTGAGCACTTATGGGGGTTAGATTCCCATCGAAAATTATTCTAAGGAAATTGCTTTGGGAAGCCTCTGTTTGAAAACTTGAATTTTGCATAAAAAATAGCCATGAATAAGCTTATGTTGAATCAAGTTTGGCATGATACTCATTTTATTGGATTATGATTCTATTCAAAAACCTCAAAAATTCAGCATAATAAATAACAACAGGTTCTTGAGAGTGACAATCTTTCCAGGCAAATATCTGTTCACAATTCAGGCAGTAATCATTTAGGATAAACACCTTGGGAAACAAAACGCGGAAAAACGGCTTTACAGATCGATTGAGAGAGGTGTCGTACACCTGCCGAGGGATGTCTGTATACAATTCTATAACCACCCCCCCAATAGCAGTTATAAATGGCTGAAAATATTACGACTTACAATCACTTAAATGGTTTTTACAGACCTGGACTTTCTTTTCCAGAGCAGTTGAAAGCGACCACAGTCGGCCGTGCTGACTTGTTGGAAGAGCTCACCCATAAACTGTCGGAAGAGTACAAAGCTGAAAAGAAAACAAATTTCATGGTTATGGGACCTGCAGGGGTTGGTAAAACCCATTTCATTCGTGTTCTGGGGAAACTGGTTGAAAAATCATCCGAATTGAATCAGCAGTATATTGTTATTCAATTCCCGGAGGAGAACCATCGTATTCTAACTTTTGCGGATCTTCTTTTGGGGATGATTGAAATTTTAGGTCATATCAGGAATGAAAAAAGCTGGGTTAATCTAAAAGCGGATCTTGAAGAGATTCAGGAAGATGGTGATTTAATAGAAACTGCCATACCCGTCCTTGAAGAATATTGTCAGCAGAATAAAAAAAACCTCTTAATCATGCTGGAAAACATTGATGTTTTTTTCCGGGGGCAGCTGCGTGATAGCAGAAATGTTAAACAATTTAAAAAATTCATCACCAAATCATCATTTGCAACTTTTATTGGAACATCTCAGTACGATCTAATCAAACCGGACGAAATCAAGAAACCTCCGTTTAATCTTTTTGATATTCATATTTTGGACGTCCTCTCTGAAGAACAAACGCAGAAGCTGATTCAGAAAAACCTGGAATGGGACAGACAAACTGAATTATTGGATGATTTTGACGACCTTTTACCGCGGATCAAAGCGTTGTATGAAATGTCAGGGGGGAATCCCAGATTGAGTCTGATTTTGTATGAATTAATTGCAAAAGAGAATAAATGGGATATTAAAAAACAGATTGAAAAACTGCTGGATCAATCTACCCCGTTTTTCAGGAACAGGATGAGAATGCTTGATCCGCAGGAGAGGGCATTACTAGAATCCATTGCTTTAATGAATCTTGAACAGAAAAATGCTACCAGCATATCCAAGAGCATGAGGCAATCATTGCAGCAAACATCAAGTCATCTGAATAAACTGCTTAAAGCAGGCTATCTAATCGTTACCGATCATCCAAGCGATAAACGCTCAAAAATCTATCGGATTAAAGAGGGGTTCTTCGGCCTTTGGCTCTCAATAGGGCATTCACGAGAACAAAACTTTATTCTTCCCCGTTTAGTAGAATTCCTGGAGCAATGGTATACCGAAAAAGCGGGGAGAGAAAAGAAGCGGCAGCAGATATGGAATTCATTACAAACGCTTGATTCATCCATAAATCATCCGGCAAAAAACAACCAGGAACTCCTACTAAAATACCTGTCAGACATTGGAACCATTGAGGAACAAGTTGAGAGTAAATTTGAACTAATCCATTACTTTTTTGCCACTGAAAAACCCAAGGAAGCAAAGAAGCTAATTAAAGAGGTCTTCAAACTGGATTTTAAACGCCCGTATTACCTTGACTGGATGTTGAAACAGAGTAAAAAGCGTGTACTTGAATCCATAGAACCGATGATTCTTCAACAAATAGATGACATTATTGCCTGTTGGAGACTGAAAAACTCAAATGACATCGAAGCATTAACCAAAACAACCTTATCAATCACCAATAATTTTTTCGCTAATGGTTATTTTGATCTGGTTAGTTCTTTTATCAGACACATCTTGCGATTTATTACCGATCCACATTGCCAAATCCGATTACTGGAAAGGGTAGCTTTAAGTGAAGAAAAACTAAAGCAGTGGAATCAAGCACTTATTACCTGGAATCAAGTGCTTGAAGTGGCTTATAAAGCCAACGATAAAAGATCGCAGGGAACAATATACAACAATATTTCACAGATTTATCAGGACATCGAAGAGTACGAGACAGCACTGGAGTATCTTCAAAAATCACTGGAAGTATTAAAGGATATCAATGATTACAACGGACAAGGAACAACCCTTAATAATATTTCCACCATCCATTTTCAACAGGGATATTATGAAAAAGCTCTTGAATGTCTTGAACAGGCGCTTTCAATCTCCCAGATAAGTCAAAACCACTTTATTGAGGGCATTACCCTCAGCAATCTGGCATTGATTTTTCAAGCCAGAAATGATTATGAAAGAGCCCTGGATTGCCTGAACCGTTCTTTAAAAAAGATGCGAATCATTGGCAATCGACCTTCAGAATGCATCACGCTTAATAATATCTCACAGGTATATCTTGAAGTCGGATCTTTGGAGCAATCAAAAGACATTCTTAACTCAGCTTTAACATTGGCATATGAGGATAACAATAAAATCGGCATCGGACTAACTTTGTACAACAGGGGACGGGTTTACTGGAAACAAGATAGACAAAACGAAGCCATGCAGGATTGGTTGCTCAGTTATAAAACAGCTAAAGAGGAAGCTCTGGAGAATATTCTGGAAAAATTATCTCAGCTGGCAATTTCGATGGGATACGACGGTGACTCCTTTTGGAAAGATAAAATGAAAGAGATGCCGCAATAACGAAAAAATGACATTTTCTTGGACAATTCTTCATTTTGAAAACGGATCAGGAATAAAACTATTTGTCAGTTTAATCCTCCTCTGTTTTTTCTTAAATCTTCTGGAGATTTCTGCGGAGAATTTGATTGAAAAAAACTCTGCAGGTTCAAATAATTACCCCGTTTTTCTTTATCATGAGAAGGACTATTATCGATCAATATCCGAGATTCTTAAACTTAAGTTTGAGAACGAAAACTACGACCGGATTTTAGATCTATATTTACTAAAAAACTACTATCAGCTTAACAACCATTATCAATTGCAGTTAACAGCCGAAAAATTGCTTAAAGAAAGAAAAAGCTTGCAGCACAGGCCTTACCAAAATGAAATCAAGAGACTGCTTTCCATCTCATTTCTTCAATCAGGAAAAGAGGACATGGGCAAAGCAACCTGGGACGAGTGTTGCCTTGGTGATGGCGTCAACCTGTTTCCCATGAGTGTGAATATTCCGGACCAGATCGATCCTGAAAGAGCCAGACTATTTTCATCCATAATTCCGGGGTCAGGATTCCTGCTTTCCGGTTCGTACTCCAAAGCAGTCGTGTCATTCCTATTAAACTCGGCTTTCATTTACGGATGTTATCAGTACGCATCCAAAGATCAACCTGGCATTGCTGGCCTATTGTTGTTCTTTGAGATCGGCTGGTACGTGGGTGGGCGAAATGCTTCTTATGAAGCAGCAATCAATTATAATAGAATGCTGATTACAAACTATCAGCAGCAATGGATTAATTCTAATCTTAAACCTGTTTTTTAATTGTGGTGAATATGAAGAACATCGTGAAATCGAGCAAACTTGACAATGTGTGTTATGAAATCCGGGGACCTGTTTTACATGAAGCAAAAAGACTCGAAGAGGAAGGTCACCGAATACTAAAGCTTAATATCGGAAATCCCGCACCTTTCGGTCTGGAAGCGCCTGATGAAATTATCCAGGATCTCATTCGCAATTTACCGAATTCACAAGGTTACTGCGATTCCAAAGGATTATTCTCCGCCAGAAAAGCAGTCATGCACTATAGCCAGGAACTTGGGATCGGCAATGTCGGAATTGAAGATATCTACATGGGAAATGGAGTAAGCGAATTGATTGTCATGGCCATGCAAGCCCTTTTAAACAACGGTGATGAATTGCTGATACCAGCTCCCGATTATCCGCTATGGACTGCTGCCGTCAGCCTTTCCGGCGGAAAAGCGGTACATTATGTCTGTGACGAGGAATCTGGCTGGTTACCGGATCTTAAAGACATCGAGAGTAAAATCTCAAAAAAAACCAAGGGACTGCTGATAATTAATCCGAATAATCCCACCGGGGCTGTCTACCCAAAGGAGCTACTGGAAAGTATCGTCAAACTGGCAAGAAAACATGATTTGATAGTTTTCTCGGATGAGATTTATGACAAGATTTTATACGATGACGCCAAGCACACTGCCATTGCCTCACTAGCTGATGATATCCTGTTTGTAACCTTTAATGGTTTGTCGAAAACATACCGGGTTGCCGGGTTTAGATCCGGTTGGATGATTATCAGCGGTGCCCTGTTAAAAGCAAAAGACTATATTGAGGGTTTGGATATCCTTGCTTCCATGCGGCTTTGTGCAAATGTTCCATCACAGTACGCAGTCCAGACTGCACTTGGGGGATACCAGACAATAACTGAATTGATTCAGCCGGAAGGTAGACTATACAAGCAAAGGGAAATGGCCTTCAATATGTTGATGGAAATCCCCGGGGTGAGTTGTTTTAAACCGATGGGAGCCCTTTATATGTTTCCGAGACTTGATCCTAAAAAATTCAAGATAAAGAATGATGAAAAATTTGTGCTCGATTTGTTGCTTCAAAAAAAGATCCTGGTCGTTCAAGGGTCAGCCTTTAATATAACCAACAAAGATCACTTCCGACTTGTTTTTCTACCTCATGATCACAAGCTTGAATCCGGAATCAGTAGCCTGAAACAGTTTCTTTCGACCTATCAGCAGTAAGTAATGGACTGTCGCATTTTGTAAACTATGAGAATTTTACTCTTAACGCCTCCTTTTACACAAATCAACACACCTTATCCTGCGACCGCTTTTCTCAAACAGTTTTTGACATCCCGAGAATATGTGGTCAACCAGGCTGATCTGGGTATTAAGATTCTGCTCTCACTATTTTCAAAAAACAGTCTGCAAACAGTATTCAATCTTGCTCAGGAAAAGAGAAAGAATCTCACAAACAGCAGCATTCGCATGCTGCATTGTAAAAACCAATATCTAAGAACAATCGAAACGGTTATCTCTTTTTTGCAGACCAAGGAGTCATCACTTGCCTACCTGATCTGTCAAAATCTGTTTTTACCGCAAGGTCATGGCTTCAATACCCTGCCGGATCTTGATCAACATTTTGGTGACCTGGGCGTGGTGGATAAAGCACGCTATCTTTCAACTCTGTATCTGGAAGAGATTTCCGATCTGATCAAGGAGGTTGTCTCGCCCCATTTTGGTTTCAGCCGATATGGAGAAAGACTTGCGGTTGCAGCTACTTCCTATGATCCGATAGAAACCTCTTTAAATCAGCCAAATACAATAATTGACGATCTGCTGGAATTGGAAGTAGCTCGTGCACTGTCCTCTCATTCGCCTGACATTGTAGGATTTACCGTTCCTTTTCCGGGTTGTCTCATTGGTACATTGAAAGCATCCCGATTTATAAAACACCAGAATCCCGATATTAAGATAATTCTGGGCGGTGGGTATGTCAGTACTGAATTGAGGGAAATATCTGACAGGCGTATCTTTAACGATATCGACTATCTCTGCCTGGATCAGGGAGAGATCGCAATAAAACGAGTTATTGATTATATTTCGGGAAACTGTCAGAAAACCGACTTGAAGAAGACGTTTTTAATGGAAAACCAATCAATTATCTATATTCAAGGGGAGCAGACAAAGGATATTCCGTTTACTGAAACAGGATATCCCGATTACTCGGATCTTAATCTTAATGACTATCTGTCAATTATTGAAATTCCAAATGCCATGCACCGCCTCTGGAATGACGGTAGATGGAACAAGATGCAGATAGCAACCGGATGTTATTGGCAGAAATGTGCCTTTTGTGATGTCAGTCTTGATTATATCAAAAACTATTCGACAGTATCTGCGAAAATACTTGTAGATCGAATTGAAAGGATTATCAAACAGACGGGTCAAACCGGTTTTCATTTTGTCGATGAAGCTGCACCACCCAATAAGCTTAAAGAACTTGCTCTGGAACTGCTCAAAAGAAATCTGGTTATCTCCTGGTGGAGCAACATTCGATTCGAAAAAGCCTTTAGTGCCGATCTCTGCAAGCTGTTATCCGCCTCCGGCTGTATCGCGGTTTCCGGCGGACTGGAAACGGTCACCGATCGTTTATTAAAACTGATGAACAAGGGAGTTAACCTTCAACAGGCAATACAATCCTTACATAACTTCAGACAGGCCGGAATTCTCGTACATACCTATTTAATGTACGGATTTCCGACGCAAACGGAGCAGGAAACCATTGATTCACTTGAGATGGTGCGGCAGCTGTTCTGCAATGATCTGATTCAATCCTGCTACTGGCATCGGTTTACTTTGACTGCCCATAGTAAAATTTCTGCAGATCCAAAACAGTATAAAATCTCTATCGCCGGACCTGACAGGGGAAGTTTTGCCTGGAACGATTTGATTCATCATGATCCCACCGGGTGTGATCATGATCATTTCGAACCGGGGTTAAAAAAAGCTGTCTATAATTTTATGCTCGAATTAGGGTTAGAAGAAGATTTGAACTTCTGGTTTGAATTTGATGTTCCATCAAGTATTATTTCACCAGATTATGTACAAATGTGTGTTGATGAGCAACAATCAATCCACAATGAGAAACCTGGAAAACAACTCCTGTGGCTTAATCAGGAGCCTGTAGTTATAAAAAACCGAAAACAAAAAAAACAGAAAAATTCAAATTCAGCAACCCTTCGTTTTTATACTGCAGATTCTATTGTTGGTTTAAAATCTGATGAAAGGGTTCTGGAGTGGCTGGTTCCGATTATATGCCGGATTTTTCCTGAATCAGATGATATATTTACCGTAGAGCGCCTGATTGAAGACTATGAAGCCACCTTCGAAAAACCATTTACTAAATTTCAAAGTTCCCATTTATGGCAGGAATTAAGAGAGAATGGGCTTTTAATTATTTGATATAAAGACAATTATTCTGTCTAAAGCTGAATTTACCGATGAGAATACTAATCGCAGAAGATGATTTTCTGGCACGAACATTTCTCGAATCTTCGCTTGATTCCTGGGGGCATGAAGTCATAGCTGCATCCAATGGTGAAGAAGCCTGGGATATTTTGCAGGGAGCTGAAGCTCCGCGGATCGTCATTCTCGATTGGAACATGCCAAAAATGGATGGCGTGGAAGTCTGCCGCAATATCCGCTCCAGGCAAATGGTTCCCTATACCTATGTTATTTTGTTAACCAGCAAAATGTTGAAGGAAGAGATAGATTCTGCGTATGAAGCTGGCGTAGATGACTACCTCATCAAACCATTTAAGGAGGACCAGTTGCAGCGCCGACTTCGTGTAGGACTGCGCGTCGTGGACTATGAATCAAAATTGTCCGAAAACAGGCAACAATTAGAGGTTTATGCAACCCAGATGGAAAAACTCGCCGAAGAGCGCGGTCATCAACTGGCTCATGCCCAACGGATGGCAACGCTGGGAGTGCTATCGGCTGGTATCGCCCATGAAATTAATAATCCTACAACCTTCATTGCAGGTAACGCCCAGGTACTCAATAACTTCTGGCCTGTTCTGGAAGAAAGCCTCAAACCGCTTACTTCAAAGGATGGGGGAGTAATAAGCCAACAGGCCATATTCATTCTTGAAGAAACACCCAAAATCATAAAGAGCATCAATAACGGCGTTCAAAGAATAACAAAAATCGTCAATGGACTAAAATCTTATGCCCGCCATGGAGATGCCCAGATGAAACCCTGCAGCATCAATCATATTATTGAGCAAGCCTTGGAGTTGTGCTGTAATGCTTTAAAATACCATGTTCAGGTGCAAAAAGAGCTTATGAATTCTCCTCCGGAAATATTTGCAGATGCCCAGCAGATCGAACAGGTATTGGTTAATCTTTTTGTTAATTCTGCGGATGCGATCGGAACCAAAGCTGACGGGACTTTGAAAATAAAAACGAAATTGGAAGAAACCAGATTGATAATTGAGATCGAAGACAATGGAACTGGCTTTCCTACAAAACATCTTGAAAAAATATGGGATCCTTTTTTTACAACTAAAGAACCCGGAAAAGGGACCGGCTTGGGACTTGCCATAATCCGTGGAATCGTTGAAAACCACAAGGGAAGCATAACCGCCTTGAACCTGGATAAAGGGGGTGCTCGATTTAGTATTTCTTTACCGATCCATGGTAATAAATAATAGTGCAAACCTTATTTGCTTGCTAGGATGTCGCAAAGAGCAAGGATAACGGTAAAACGGGGTTACATCCCCGCCAGAAAAAACTCAAAAGCGGCTAATGTTAAGACCGCCCTACCGTTTTAAAACATGAATTTTGAACAAATTATGTTGTTTATTAAACATTTATGCGCTCTGTTAGTAAGCTGAATAGAGAAAAACTTAATTTGCTGGTCTTTAGGGAGAATTATTAAATGACTGCTCGATTGCTTATCGTTGATGATGAACTTGACATACGGGAGATGCTATCTCGCCATTACAGATTTAAAGGGTTTGAGGTTGATCTGGCTGGTAATGGAAGAGAAGCCCTTGAAATCCTTTCCAAAAAACGGATTGAAATCGTTATCAGCGATATTATGATGCCCCAAATGGACGGGGTTGAATTGCTAAAAGAGATTCGTATTCACTATCCAATGGTTAGAATCATCATGATAACCGGATATGTAACCCTGGACAATGCCCTGGCCTGTATGGGAAACGGTGCTGAAACACTGGTTTTCAAACCATTAATGGAATTAAAAGAACTGGATGATGCTGTTTTGAGAGCATTGGAAGGATTGAAAGCCTGGCAAAAAAAACTGCAGGATCTGCAACGTATGAAACCATCAGCGGATAAATAAAATGGAAGATATTAATTACGCTGTTGACCCACAGCTTAAAGCCGAATTCATTGACGACTCCCTAGATGGACTCAAATCGCTACCAGAGTTGTTTATAAAACTGGAAAGTGATTTATCCAATGAGGAACCGATCCTGATTATCTTTCGTACAGTTCACTCAATCAAAGGGAGTTCCGCATTTTTTGAGCTGATGAAGATTAAAAAATTGTCTCATGAGCTTGAAACCCTTTTGGATCTAGTCCGTAAAAATCAACTTAAACCAACAACCAAGCTCATAGATGTCCTGCTGAAAGGAGTAGATGAGCTGGTTGAAATGTTTGAGCGGGTTCAAGGTGGAGAGAGTGAGGTCGCCTCCGAAGCAACCTTCAATGAGTTACTGAAAACGGTTGTTTCCGTAGCACAGAAAGAAGCCATCGATCAGAAAATGCTATGGTTGGAACTGTTAAACGGACTGCGGTCATTGAAATCGGAAGGTTTGAAAAACATTGAAAATGGAGAGGCAATAATTGAGAAGACCCTGACTTTGGTAAATCAACTGGCTGCACTTTGTACTGAAGGACAGCAGGCATTACTGCTTGCCAATAAGAAGGAAGTCGAATCACCCATTAACATTATCATGTTGCAGGAATTATTATCGCAATCAAAAGATCAATCTTTATCTGAAGAATCAACAGTCAGGGTTGGTGAATTATTGGCAGAAGCAAAACTTATCATTGTTGGGAAAGAAGCAGAAGATATCCTCAAGGATATGCAGGAGAATTACTCGCTTTTTGTTAATAGCATCGGATTGGATTCAATTGCAAAAAATTACCTCCTGGAGTCCCTGGAAAAGCTGAAAAAGTTGGCCCCCTGGAAAGAGTCTGTGGATCTGGTAGCTGCAAAAAACAAGGAACCGTCTGCAGAGCATCCTTTGGGAATTACTAAAGAATCCGGTGATACAGAATTACCGGCAGTACCGCAGATGGGAGAGGAGGAGCACAAACAACCAAAAGAGGAGCAAGGTCCGGTCACTAAAACAATGCGAGTTACAGAAGAAAGTGTTGATGAATTTCTTTCCTATGTCGGTGAATTGGTGGTACTGGGCGAAATGTACCAGCATTTGTTCACCAGGATCAAAGACAATACTTCCCTAAACAAATTTGCAACTGAACTGCGTAAAACAAACGATGCCTTCGAGATTCTCTCAAATAATCTTCAAGACAGTATTCTTCATATTCGCCGCGTTCCCTTTCGGACATTGCTGCAAAAGGTTCCCAGGATTATCCGTGATGTGGCCAATATAAATTCCAAGGAGATCGAAACTGTTATAAAAGGAGAAACAACGCTGGTGGACAAAAGCATTATCGATGCCCTTGAAGCACCCGTTGTCCATATTGTTCGAAACGCGGCCGATCATGGCATAGAAACGCCTGAAGTGAGAAAAGCATCCGGAAAGAATCCGCAAGGTCTTGTAGAAATCACGGTGACAGAAAAAACAGAGGTTTTTGAATTGAAGATTAAGGATGATGGAAAAGGCCTTGATTACAAGGCAATCGCCCGCAAAGGTGTCTCTCTCGGCTTACTGGCTCCTGATCAACAACCAAGCGATAAAGAGATTATTGACCTGCTGTTTGCCTCCGGTGTGTCCACAGCGTCTGAAGTTACAGAGGTTTCGGGTAGAGGCGTTGGAATGGATGTGGTAAAAAGCAGCATCGACTCCATTGGTGGCAAAATCTCAGTGTCCAGTTCCGAAGGAAAAGGCTCAGAATTTACGATTGAACTGCCAAAGTCCATAAGAACCCAGATCATTACCGGTTTTGAGGTTGTTGTAGCCGATAGGCGCTATATCCTACCGCTCGAAAAAATTGTGCGTTGTTTCCGACCCCTCGAAGGAACTGTAAGACGTTCAATGGACGATTTTGATTTTGTTTCAGTGGATGAGGGTATTGTAAACGTCTATGGTTTTGATATTATCTTTGGCTTAACTGATGCCAAAGCCAGGGGTTTTTATGAAGGAGTTTTGATCATCATTGAAGAGAATAACCAATACATCGCTCTTCACGTCGATGGCATTGAAGGGATTAAAAGAGTGGTTCTCAAAGAAATCGATGGATTACCAAAGAATCATGATTTTTTCCAGGGAGGTGCAGTCATGGGTGACGGATCTGTAGCCATGGTGATCAATATCGAGAAGCTTATGGAGTTCACCTCCGGACTGGAAGAAGAGCAGAAAGTCAGTTAGTGCCGTTTGGATTATACATAGATGCAGCCAGAAAGAACTTGGCCCTGCAATATCTTTCCAATAGAGACCTTGCGACCTCAAGATTGCCTTTTACTTGGTTACTCCGAAACATCAGCCTTCTATTGAGCTTTGAAAAATGGACTGGAACATCCTCAAGTCACTATCGTAAATAGGAAAGTTGGCCGGGATTGCATGATTTCCTTCCAGAAAAACATCAGGTGTTTCATTTTGATTTTTTTTAATGTTAAGATATTAAAATGAAACAACTGACCCCAATATCAAGGAGGATTGGGTCTTAAGTCTTTTGGTTTTGTTTCGGATGCCGTATAATCCATAGAGACATTATTCGGAATTCGCCTCTTCTTTGTACCTATTCCAGCTTAGCTGACTATAATCAGTCTGCCGTTTCTTATCTGGTTTCCCCTCAACCGTAAAAAAAACGCCGAATTTCCGCAAAAGCGGGAATAGAGTTAAACATAGACCTATTTAGGAAAATACTCGCCGGTAGACAGATCAACTACCAGATTATTATCGGCGGGGGGCAAATCCGTATACCAGCCATAAATCAGGTCTTCCTGCATAAACATCACAAACTTTCCCCAGAGTCCTAATCCATCTTTGATTATGGCCTGGTCCGGCATGATCTCATCTCCTTTCAAATGGGTTACATATGCCTTGGAGATTTGGGAAGTTAGCAGTTGACGATCCTCTTTCGAAACCCAATATTTTTTTAAGGCACTATCGGCCAGTTTTATCGTTCCCTTGTAAACATAATCGGAACTATATTCCTTAAATCCGCTTGTCCGAGACGGAATGGATGAAAGAAACCGGCTTTCAATCTCTATCTTCTGATCTGCCATAATATTAACGATTCGGTATGGACAAGGGGCTGTAACCAGAGATCCTGTCTCAATATCAAAAAGAGTTCTGTCCGGATCTTTAAACTTCTGTAAAGTAATATCCTGTGAGTGAAAATGTCCGCTAAAGACCAGGGAGACACCGAAAGTGGATACCATTTTAGCAATTTCATCGTGATTGCTAACGATATAATCGGAATAGAATTTATCATTATGAGGATAATGCTCAACAATGCCATGATGCATGAAGACGATGACCGCTTTGTCTTCCTTTCTTGAACGTACCAAACTCTTCTTTATCCATTGCAGGGTATCATCAGAAAATGCTCCCGCTGTAATGGGGTGCTCCCCCGGTTTGTTTTCTTTCCATCGACAGGAATCCAAAGCCAGAAGCCACAGTCCCGGAACCGGTTCTGTTATATAGCTTAATGATCCGAGATCTCTCTCCAATGCTGTTTCATATCCAAATTCACGATATATTTTTTCAAATTCCATCGCCGTAACATTTGCAACAGCCTCGGTGGCTTCACCATCAAACCGGACAGATTCCCAATTATAGACATCATGGTTCCCTGGCACAACAAAGACTTTCTTTCCGGATAAAGCTAGCTTTCTCAGATATATGGACATTTTTTCATGGTTTATTTTTTCCCCATCCTTGGTTAAATCGCCACTTACAATAACGAAATCCGCTGTGATCCTTGATAGTTCATCAAATACCGTCTCGACAATCTTTTCGCTCTCCACCAGCAATTTGCGATCGTTGTCCAGATAATCCTGGAATGCTTTCCCCTCCGTTCCCAAGCTTGTGCTATAAAAATGAGTATCAGTAACTGCAAGGAATCTGGTTTGAGGATAAACCGGTTTTTTCTTTGACAATTCCTTTTCTTCCTTGGTTAATGTAAAAACATCACCTGCCAGGCAGGATGTAGCAAAAAACCACACCGTCATAACAGAAACAATAGTATATCTGACCAATTTCATTGACATTTAGCTCCTTATTAAATCTTTAATTCAAATTGTTTATAATGATTTCAGTTCAAAACCTTGTATGGACAGAAAATCAACTCCGAGCATATTTTTCTAAAAAACATTACCTGGCATTTCCACACCCATATGAACCGGATCATCACCTTAAATTGCACTAAACAATTGATAATAGAACAGGAATCATAGGAATTTAGTTTTTCGAAGTCAACATGTATTTTCAGATTTTGTCAATAAGATAGCAATATTAGAGACAGACCTTTCACTTTTAGATTCAGTAGCACGTTACTAAGAAAAAGAATCGGCAGGAGAGCTTTTGGGATGTTATTCTTCAGTTGTAAGAGTTTTCTTGATCTCAATAAAGCGATTTTATAATATTTTTTTCGGTGTAAGTGCTTTTTTCTATAACCGTGGCTGCCAGAGATGCATTATGAAAAAAAGAGAGTCGAGGTAAATCGAGCATCATTGTTGCTCCGATAGTGAAAGTTTTGTACAAGAAATGCCCCCTTAAAAAATAAAGATAATATTTACAGTGCTCTTCAGCCCATCTGCTTGGAGCATTACCTCAAGTATCTTTTTTCCCTGTTTGATAACTTCTTTAATCTGATTTTTCCGGTTCAAATGTATTTTTGGCTGAAAGCATGGCAGGCAGGTTTTTAAGAATGTGCCAGAGACTTCTTCGGTGTTGCCAGATTCTTTTTCTGAATCTTCTCCGCCAATCGGGATCCGTGTAGAATCTTTTAACATGAAGATTATAAAACTGATCAAGATCTTCTCTGGACTCGATGCCCTTTGGGACAAAAACAAAGTTAAGGCAGTTCATCTGCGACCAGTCGTTGTTAAACGTTCCTTCTTCTTCGATCGTCTCCCAAACCGGGGCGCCGGGAAACGGTGTGAATTTTGACATGTTCATGTCATCCAGGCCCAAACTGATGATAAAGTCGCTGGTTTTCTTAATGGTTTCTTTGGTCTCTCCAGGCAATCCCATCATGAAGAGCCCTTTTGCCCGCAAGCCAACTGCTTGAATTCGTTTAACCGTATCTTTCACCTGCTCTAGGGTTACTCCTGACTTGTGACGGTTCAGCATTGCCTCATCTGCCGACTCTATCCCCAATGATACCATTAAACAGCCGGCATTTTTCAACATTCGCAGCAAATCATCATCGGTATGTCCCACTCTAACGGCACAATTAAAATTAATTCCCAGGGGTTTGGTCACAAGAAGATTGCAGAGTTCAGATATTCGGCGACGGTTGGCAGTAAACAGATCGTCGTAGATATTGATATGCCTGACACCAAAACGTTTATGCAGATACTTCATATGGTCATAGATATAGGTGGCCGAATTATAACGAAATCCCCGTTTAAAAACGGAACGATCACAAAAGGAACATTGATAGGGACAGCCACGACTTGTTATCATCGTCGCACCGGGGAATTGGACATAGCTGAAGAGAGGCAGATTGTAACCTTTGGGAAATCCTTTCAGTTTCTCATAAGCTGGAAAAGGCATCGCGTCCAGATCTTCTAAATGAGCGCGTGGTTCATTTACCACCGTTTCCTTGCCGTTTCTCCAGATCAACCCCTTGATTGATGATGGTTCATTCCCTGCTGCAAGTTCTTCTAATGTTTGCTCTCCTTCACCCTGGCAAAAATAGTCAAAGTTGTTAAAATCCGAAAGAAGTTTTGCACCAATCGCTGACACATGGACTCCACCACATACTGTTATTATTTTAGAATTTTTAGATTTTATCTTTACTGCCAATTCATTCGCATTCAAAAAACTAGACGTCGTAGCGGAAAAGCCAACCAAATCAGGTAACAGTTTCAGAATCGCATCGGCATTTTTCTCGATTCCTTGTTCAGCCTCTGGTCCGAGACAATCATGAACAAACACTTCATGCCCTGCTTTCTCCACAAAGGCTGCAATGGATAAAAGTCCTATGGGCACCATCCTGTTTGCCGAGGAAGCTACATCTCTTTTCCCGAGAATCCAATTTGATCCCGCTGGGTGTACAAGTACTATTCGCATAATGAATTATAATATCGGTAGGTGAAAAATGATCGACTCGGCAGAAAACGAATACTAAGAAATTGGTTTTTTTGAAGTCAAATAGGATTTCCTCTTTACCCGGATTTTAACTCAATATTGATGTTTTGGAGTACAAAAATCGAAAGAAAAATAAAATAAAGTGGAAAAACGAAATTAAATTGCGGACAATATGCGGTTTTAGACCGTTTCTTGGAATTTTAAAAGTACGAGGATATTCCTAGAATCTTCCTTTTTTTATAAATAGGTATCCTGGTATAGAACTATTGAAGCCGGAGTTTAGTCATAAACGTTGGATCATTGATGGTTTCCCTGCTGACAGGTTTTTGCCGGTGAACCTTAAAGAGCCTGTTATCCTTCTTGTGGAAAATGTTTCGTCTGAAAGATGGTATTCCCGTATGTAATGGAAACACTCCGGATTTAGCCCTAGTGTTTCTCATTTGCGTAAAAGAAACACGCTGTATCCTAGATTTCCTCTTTATAGGTATTCAAGATATTAAAAACCTAGTCGGCGATTGGTCGATATTGAGATGGAATTCACCTCCGGACTGGAAAAAAAAGCAGAAGATCTATTATAAAAAGTTACAAAAAGAGTATTGTAGATTTGACATTTCGGCTTTTACAAGAAACCATCGGGTTAAAGCAGGGGACAGAATCCATGGAATAGGATTGAGTCTTGCCATGACACTCTAAACCACATCTTAAACAACCATCCAAATCTGAAACAATGACTGATACAGCATATTACAAACTTAGAGAATTCTTGGACCAGTTTCCCATTGGCTACCCGGAAACAGACTCAGGAGTTGAAATAAAAATACTGAAAAAGCTGTTCACCCAAGATGAAGCACAGACAGCTGTTCTATTATCTCCATTTCCCGAAGAAGTTGAAAAGATTGCTGTCAGAAACAATCAAGACGCCGATGAGTTAAGAATGAAACTGGAATCCATGTCTCTTAAAGGACTGGTTTTCAGAAGTCGACGGGATGGAAATACTCTCTATAATACTGCACCCTTCATGATTGGGTTGTATGAGTATTCCGTAGATATAATAGACGAAGAATTAGCCGGACTTTTCAGGGAGTACTATGATACGGCTTTTCTAACAGAATTGGGAATCAGTAATGTCCCAGGATTTAAGGTGATTCCTATCGAGGAAAACATAGAGCCCAATCAGGTTTTGCTACCGCATCATACTCTTGAGGAAAAAATCAGAGCCTCAAGAAAGATATCAGTAGCTGAATGCATCTGCCGTAAAGAAACCCGTTTAATTGATGAAGCATGTGACTATCCTCTGGAAACCTGCCTCAGTTTCGGAGTTGCAGCCGAATACTATATTGAAAACGGAATCGGTCGTGAAATAGATGCCGATGAAGCTATTCGTATTCTGAATGAAGCAGATAAAGCGGGATTAGTACATGCCGGTTCCAATTCCAAGCACCTGTCAAACATCTGCAATTGCTGTCCCTGTTGCTGTGCTTCCATGAAAGGAATCACCAACCTCGGTCACGACAAACGTAAATACATGAACGCATTGTATGAGGCCCTGGTTAACCCACAGGAATGCACGCTTTGTGAAGACTGCATAAACAGATGTCCTGTTGGAGCCATTACTCTAACCGATGAGATACAAATCAACAGACAAAAGTGCCTGGGATGCGGCTTATGCGCGGGTGTCTGCCCCAGCGAGTCCATCTCAATTTATCTGAGAGAAGACCGGGAAGAGCCGTATGATAAGGTATCCGACATGGGCATGGCTATTCTTGAAGCCAAACAGAGGAACACTTTAAAACAATCGGAAAAGAAGAACACGGAATAATGAGATTCTAATCGCAATTAACAATCAAATCAAAATCCAGGGTTGCTGCAATTTTATGACCAGGAGGAACAACCAGAAAATCCTGTTCATCCCATTGGCCGTTGACAAGGTTTCGGATTAATCTCAGGTCACCTTTCATCTTCTCAAATCTCCAGTTTTTCCTGACTGCTTCATCTCGGGCGTGGTTTTCAAAGCGATCATCAGGCTCAATGCCCATCTCAATATAGGTTATCTGTTTATAATGTTTCTCTCCGGATAGAGTCTCTTGAATATAGCGGGCGTTTTCCTCGCCGTATTTTTTTACCAGTTCTTTAAAATCCCAGTTCAGCGGATCTTTGGTTTGCAAGGATAACTGTTTTATTTCATGAGCATCATCCTGCCGTTCAATCCATCCGGATGTCAGGTAATAGGTTCCAGGGTGATTTCCAAAGTAATCAAGGTATTTTTCCTTACTTCCCATAAACAGAGTCAAACAATCGTGAGCGCGGGGAACAACCAGAGGTATTTTGCCGGCTCTTAGTTCCGTGATTCCGTTATTACACAGTCCATAACCGAGAAGTACGGCATCATAGCGCTCTTGGTCGATCTCAGCCAGGGCTTGACCAATTCCCTCCTGCATTCCTTCACGGCCAAAATTGTGCAGCCCCTGGGGAAGAAAGCGAAAATCCACTTCGTGTGGCGATTGTGCCACGGTGAAACAGATCTCCCGGTAAAAAACCTTGCAGCCAAGTAAAAACAATCGCATGAGTTACTCTTTATACTTTTCAAAAATTCTAAAAATACAAGTTAGTATCTACTCCCTCACCACGCACCTTTATTAAACGCCAAAGACCTGCATATAAGAAAAACGGTTCAGTGGTCTTAGGCGGATGCTGTTCAGAATTCTTTCCCTAAAACAACTCAAACTTTATTTTAAATAGTCAGTACGTCCCTCAAATGCTCTGGCCAGGGTGTTAACATCTGCAAACTCCAGATCTGAACCGGCAGGCATTCCTCTGGCGATGCGGGTGATCACGGGGACTTTGTCCTTGAACATATCGACAAGATAGTGGGCCGTGGCTTCCCCTTCCAATGTAGGATTGGTGGAAAGAATCAACTCCTTGGGGTGCATTTCCTGCACTCGCTGTTCAAGTTCGGTTATTCTTAATTTATCCGGTGATATGCCCTGGAAAGGAGAAATTGCACCCTGCAACACGTGATAAACGCCATGGTAAACATTGGAGTTTTCTATGGTGAATATGTTTCGGGGGTCTTCAACGACGCAGATGATATCCGTATTCCGTTTTGGATCCGAACAGATCTGACAGATTTCGCCATCAGCCAATCCAAAACAGATCCTACAGGATCTGATAGAGGATTTGGCGTTGGTGATAGCAATTGCTAATGCTTTTGCTTCCTGATCAGACTTAAGGATAATGGAGAAAGCCAGTCTTTTTGCTGTTTTTCTACCAATTCCAGGGAGTTTGGCAAGTTCTTCAATCAGCTGGTTCAGTGAATCAGGTAGGTTCATTACGAAGTGAATTTGCTTAAATCCGAGATGTCCAGTCCTGACATGATATCGGAAAACTCCGTTGAAACCAACTCTTTAGCCTTCCTCACGGCTTCATTACAGGCAGCTCTTATCAAATCTTCAAGGATTTCAATTTCGTTTTTATCAACAATTTCAGGATCAACTTTTACCGAAAGTGTTTCCAGATTCCCATTCATTTTAATTTGAACCATCCCACCGCCGACGCTGACATCAACTGTCTTCCCAGCTGCGTTCTCTTTTTTTTCAGCCAATGTTTTCTGCATCTCTTTTGCTTTCTTCATCAGCCCGTTCATGTCTAAACCTTTAAACATCTTCGTTCTCCTCTATTATCTCAATTGAACAGATTTCACTTCCTGGAAACTCCCTCATTATTGCTTGTACCATCTTACTTCTTTCCGCTTCCTTTTTTTCTGCCGTTATCTGTCTTAACCTCTCCTTTTTCTGTTTCTGACTTACGGTGTCATCAATCCCATCCGTATTCTCTTTATAGGATACTTCTATAGTCTTATTAAAAAAGGCTTTAGCAGCATCCGCCACTTCTTCTTTCTTTTTGTCGGTAAACAGTTTGGTATTGGTGTATCCGATCACCAGTCTATCAGTTGTTATCTCTAATAGTACCGAATTTCTCAATAACGAAACAAGCGTTTTATTTGCTGATTGCTCCATATACTTAACAAATTTTTCCCACTCTCTAACATCTGTCAGATTGGCTTTTAATTTGACATTTTCTAGTGGGGAAGATTTATAAGGCGGTTCGCTGCTCTCGACAAACGTCGCGGACTTTGACTCTATAACTTCAACAATGTCGAAATACTCAATAGTCTGATCGAAATCCGGGGGAGGGGTATCATAAAAGCTGTCGGGTGGTTGGGAAAAATCTTTGTCGGCTTTATCGGTTAAATCATGTTGTTTGCTGACTGTTGGAAATCTATCCTGGACTATCTCTTTTATGGGATTGTTTTGTGGTGACTCTGCTAATTTAACGGGTTTTTTTTTTGGGAGGAGGAATCTCTCAAAACCGAAATGATCTCAGCAACTCCCTCAAGTGATTCAATGGAGCACATTCTGATCAAGCCCATTTCCGCACATATTTGTGCCTGGTTACTCTTCTTCACTTGCATCTCTATTTCAACAGCGATATCAAATAGCTGCTGAAGTGTCGATGTTGTAACCCGGGACGACAATTCCTTATAAAGAGTTATCTGATCAGGAAGTAAACCAAGCCAATTCAACTTCTCGAGAGGAATTGTTGCCACCAGACTCAGGTCTTTCAGCGCTCTCATCAAGTCTGTTACAAATTGAGTAATGGAATGACCGTTGGCTACAAATCGATTAAAATGCTCTATTACACCTGCAACGTTCTTTGCAATAACCTCTTTAAGCAATTGATCGATTTCCCTGACATCAATCAATCCCAACAGTTCAAACACCTTTTCATCATCAACCGTTTCTCCGCTAAAACTGATCAGCATGTCCATTGCTGTCAAAGCATCCCGCAATCCACCTGCGGAGCTTTTTGCAATCATTGTCAATGCAGAATCAGAAATATTCAGCGCCTCTTCCTTGACGACTTTTTTCAGATACTCTGTCATCGCTTCCAAAGAGATGTTGGCAAAGTCGAAACGCTGGCAACGTGATTTAACCGTAGCTGGAACCTTGTGTTGGTCGGTGGTTGCCAAAATAAATTTCACATGCGCAGGCGGTTCTTCAAGAGTCTTCAGCAGGGCATTAAAGGATTCAGTAGTCAGCATATGAACTTCATCAATAATATAAGTCTTATACTGACATTTTGCAGGAGAAAATTTGACGCTGTCCCTTAATTCCCGAATGTGCTCAATCCCCCGGTTGGAAGCAGCATCAATTTCAATCACATCGGTTGAGATTCCCTGATTGATTTCAACACAGTTTTCACATTCACCACAGGGTTCACCTTCTACCAGGGAAATGCAATTGATTGCTTTGGTCAGAATTCTTGCGCAGCTTGTTTTACCCGTGCCCCGAGGTCCTGTAAACAGAAAAGCATGGGCAACCCGATCGGACTTAATGGCGTTCTTCAGGGTCATCCAGATATGATCCTGTCCTATTAAGTCTTGAAATCGTTTAGGCCTGAGTTTTCTTGCTAATACCAGGTAGGACATAGTGTGAAAGGCTTAGATTATCATTGGGAAGTGATCCGTAACACACCATCTAATACTTAGTGCTGCTTCCTCTCGGATCTGACACGATTCGTACCTTTTGGTCGCACGGATCACCAAACTGTGGCGGAGAGACGGGGATTCGAACCCCGGAAACAGTTTCCCATTTACACGCTTTCCAGGCGTGCTCCTTCAACCACTCGGACATCTCTCCACTTATGAAATAAAATACTGCCTTCTCAAGCAGTCTTCTAACAGGTTTTTCTCAAAGATATCTGGTACACCCGAAGGGACTTGAACCCCTGACCCCCTGTTCCGCAAACAGATGCTCTATCCAGCTGAGCTACGGGTGCTTCATTCATTATAATTAGCAACTTGATAAGGTACTAATCCAGTTTATCCGGGTTAGGATCTGCGAAAATTTTGGCGGAGAGACGGGGATTCGAACCCCGGGTACCGTTACCAGTACAACAGATTAGCAATCTGCCCCATTCGGCCACTCTGGCATCTCTCCTTTGTTTTACATCACGGCTGTTTGCACTTTCGCAGCAATTCTCTCTGAACTATCGATGATTTTTGGTTTAGAACGAAGTAATATCGACAAGAACCGGATGCAACGCTTACTGGAAGAGGGAGGGGGATTCGAACCCCCGATGCCTAAGCATAACGGTTTTCAAGACCGCCGGATTCAACCACTCTCCCATCCCTCCACGTTATCGCTAATACTACGATTTATTCGAGATTCTTGTCAACCCCCCCATGTAAGGAATTAATACTTCAGGAATTATAATACTGCCATCTTCCTGTTGATAGTTTTCCAGGATTGCTACCAGGGTTCGTCCAATGGCCATGCCGGAACCGTTTAGGGTATGGACAAATCTGGTTTTACCGCCTTCTTTGGGTTTAAACCGGATATTTGCTCTGCGAGCTTGAAAATCGGTACAATTGGAGCAGCTTGATATCTCCCGGTATCTGTTTTCCGACGGTATCCACACTTCAATGTCATAACACTTGGCGGCGCTGAAACCAATATCTCCCGAACAGAGCGCCAACACTCTAAATGGCAATTTCAGTCTTTTAAGAACTTCTTCCGCCTGTTTTACCAGTGATTCCAATTCATCAAATGAAACATCCGGATGAACGATTTTTACCAGTTCAACCTTATTGAACTGGTGTTGTCGTATGTACCCCTTGGTATCTTTACCATAAGATCCTGCTTCACTACGAAAACAGGGTGTATAAGCGGTCAGATTATAAGGAAGATCATCCTCCTTTAAAATCTCATCACTGAAAATATTGGTAAGCGGAACTTCGGCCGTGGGGATCAGGTAGAGACCTTCGGTTGTTTTAAACAGCTCCTCTTCGAATTTTGGCAATTGTCCTGTTCCCGTCATGGTTTGCTTATTAACCAACAAAGGAGGCAATATCTCGGTAAAACCGAACTCTTTGGTATGCATATCCAGCATAAAATTCATCAGGGCTCTTTCCAGAAGAGCACCGGCACCTTTTACCAGTGTAAACCGTGAGTGAGCCAGTTTTACACCTCTGGCTGAATCCAGAATATTTAAAGTTTCTGCTAAATCAGCGTGATGTCTGGGTTCGAAATCGAAGGTGGGCACTTCTCCCCAGGTATACTGTTCAACATTATTATCTTCTGTTAATCCAACCGGCGTACTTTCATGAAGTATATTCGGGATCGTCAGCAAAATGGATGATATCTCGTTTTCCAGATCCTTTGCTTTTTCATTATTTTCTTTTATTTTTTCGCCCAGGTTTCTGGTTTCTTCAACCAGATTTTTTTTCTCTTCAGGATCAAGATTTCCTTTTCCTATTAGAGCCGAGTTTTCATTACGCTTCTGTTTTATCTGGTCCAGTTCAAAGACAAGTTCTCTTTTCTGTTGATCCAGATCCAAGATGGATTGGACATTGATGTCTCCACCCCTGTTTTTAATAGAGGTTTCAACCAATTGGGGTTCACTTCTCAGCAGTTTTATATCAATCATTTAACTTTAATTCATTCAGGTTGAAAGTAATTAAGAACAGCTTACCAAGATCAAAAAAACGAGTCTAACCGGAGAACCGAAACGGTGTTATCTGACTTTGAAGTAGATCATCATGCTGATAACCAGCAAGGCAATCGCCCGGATGTGATTTTTCCAGATCACTTTATTATTAATATGCTCCTGGTTAATATATTTATCCTCATCCGGTATGTTTCCAAATCCAAGTTTCTTCAGAAACTCATGCCAGACCGATACGATTTCCATGTTTCCCTCCCGATACTTCAACATCGCCTGTTGATGATGATGATATGGGGCCTTGTAAAAAAAACGATATTTCTCAGCCCACTCTCTTCCCTTCCGTCGCAGTTCGATTTGAAACCATAACCTTTGAATCATGGAGCTGATGGCTGCCAGCACGAAGGTTCCACCGACAATCGGCAGGTAAAGTTCGGCCTTTATAAAAATAAACATGGAACAGACAGCTGCCCCCAGCCCTAGAGATCCGACGTCTCCCATGTATATCTGAGCCGGTGGTGAGTTAAACTTAAGAAAGGCTGCACAGGCTGCGATCAAAGCTGTTGCAAATACAGCCACTTCCTTAATCTCCTCTCCAATGTACAAAAGTTTTAATCGTTCACTCCAATCCGGATCGCCTGCAATTATGGCAGCGGAAGCAACAAAGACAGCACAAGTTATGATGGGTACCGTGGCCAATGAATCCAATCCATCTGTCAGATTAACCGCATTTGCACCACCAACGATGATCATCGCTACCAGAGGGATGAACAGATATAGACTCAATTCCGGGAACCAGGTTTTCATCGGGATTAACGGGACATGAATATGCCCGTCAATTCCCTCAAAAAACAGGTAAAAGATAGCAACCACAATAAAGGCAATGGCAAATTCCAGAATCAACCGCAGATCCCCCCGAATTCCATCTGCCTTATCAAGATATGCCTTCTTCTTGGAAACTCCCGATTCCACCCGGCGTTTATGGAAAACCTTCACCAGGTCATCAATGGCTCCGATGGAAGCAAAGGAGGCAATAATGATCAGCAATGCAATCGTGTATTGATTAATCCACGCCCACAATACTGTCGAAAGCATAATCGTAGGAATTATCACAACTCCACCCATGATCGGCGTCGCACCTGTATAAATGCCTTTGGTAGTCGTCGTTTTCTTTGAAAAATCGGAGGTGATATTCTTATGACGAAAAACCCTGATAACCGATGGCAAGACGAAACTGATCAGAAAGTATGCGGTCAGAAAGGTCATCCCACCCCTGAAAAAAACGGATTTAAATATTTGGTATGGAACGATCAGATAAAGTAAATCGGCCAGCATAACGTCTTTTATTCCCAGTAAGATTTGAAAGGATTAAATTGTCTCTCCTGACCAATTGTCGTCGGTCCCATGTGTCCGCAATGAGCCCTGATAGCGTCATCTAAAGTCATTAGTTTTGTTTTGATGGATTCCATTAAAACCATCATTGATCCCCCCGGAAGGTCGGTTCTGCCGATACTACCGGCAAACAGGGTGTCCCCGACAAAGACATCTTCCTTGAACAGAAAGCAGACGCCACCAGGCGAATGACCGGGTGTTTCAAGAACGCTAAAACTGATATTGCCAAAGGTATAGGTCTTATTTGGATCAATGAAATCATCCACCTTGGGCGGGATCATTTCAGGCATGCCAAACATTTGCAGACTCTGCGAAAAAGCCGCCGGTTCGATAAACGGTTCGTCATCCTTGTGGAGCAGAAAAGGAATTTTTCTTTTCCTGGTAATTTCCGGGACGGCTCCCACATGGTCGAAGTGGGCATGTGTATTAATAATATATTTGAGATCAAAGGATTCCTGATCGATCACACTAAGAATTCGATCGGGTTCTCCGCCCGGATCGATGATGATCGCTTCTTTGGTATCTTCGCATGCTAAAATGTAACAATTCGTCCCGATGGGAGCGACGGACATAGTCTTAATTATCATGATAAATCCTCAATTGGTCGGTTATACGTCTCTCATCAAAGGAAAAAGTATGACATCCCTGATACTTGATTGATCTGTTAACAGCATAACCATTCTGTCAATTCCCAATCCGGTTCCGCCAGTTGGTGGCATACCGTATTCCAAAGCCTGAATAAAATCCTCATCCATGGGATGCGTTTCTTCTTCTCCGCCTCTTCCCCTGTCAACCTGATCTTGTAAAAACTTTCGCTGAAGAACAGGGTCATTTAGTTCACTATAGGCGTTACCAACTTCCCAACCGTTTATATAGGGTTCAAATCGTTCAACAATCCCGGCTTCTTTTCGATGCATCTTACACAACGGAGTCGTTTCAACCGGATGATCGGTTATAAACACCGGTTGAATGAGGTGATCCTCACAATAAGTTTCAAACACTTCCGCGATGGCCAGACCCCTGACGTAATTCCCCTCCATTTCAACACCTTTTGACTTTAAAAGGGCGACAATCTCATCGTCGGATTTTTCATCGATGTCGAAACCCGCATATGTTTTTATTGCCTCTTTCATGGTCAGACGCTGCCAAGGTGGTGTGAGATCCAGATCCACACCTTGATAGGTAATCTTGGTGGTGCCATTAACAGCCATACTTGCTTCGAAATAGATGTTCTCGAAGTGCTTCATCATATCATTATAGTCAGCATATGCCTGATAATACTCCACCTGGGTAAATTCAGGATTGTGTGTTCTATCGATTCCCTCATTCCTGAAGTCCTTTACGATTTCGTAAACCCGGTCCAATCCTCCGACAATACACCTTTTTAGATACAACTCATTGGATATTCTCAGGTACAGCTTCATATCAAGCGCATTGTGATGGGTTTCAAAAGGTTTTGCGCTTGCTCCACCATAGATTGACTGTAAGGTAGGAGTTTCAACTTCCAAAAATCCGTTATTCTCCAGGTAATTCCTGATAGTTTTGGTGATCAGGGCTCTTTTACGGAAGATCTCAGCAACGTTTTCGTTCATTACTAGATCAACGTGGCGTTGTCGATACCGCTGTTCCACGTTTTTGAACTGATCGTAGATAACCTTTTCACCATCGACTATCTTCTCTTTTGGAACCGGAAGCGGTCTGATAGCCTTACACAGCACCTCAAACGATTTGACATTGACCGACAACTCCCCGGTTCTTGTCATAAAAACAACCCCCTGAACCCCAATATAATCGCCCAGATCCAGGCACTTAAAAATTGCATAGGGATCTTCACCGACTATCTTTTGTGAAACATAGAGTTGAATCTTATCCATACCGTCTTTTAAATTACAGAAGGCTGTTTTTCCTTGTCTTCGAAATGCCAGCAATCTTCCGCACAGTTTTATTTCTGTTTCGTCTTGAATTAGTGTTTCCTGTTTTTCTTTGATTTCATTGATGGAGTGTGTTTTTTCGTACCTATAGGGATAAGGGTTCACTCCCAAAGATTTCAATTTTTCAAGTTTGTCAAGACGAGCTTGCATTTGATTGCTTAGTTCACTCATAGTTACACTACCGTTTTCTGTTTATAGCTTTTTGGTATCGAGATGTTACCGTATTTTGCGGTTAAACTCTTAAATTGCCTTGTTCATTTCAAATTAGTCAAACCATTTTTCTTTCTGAGCTTGGCAATGCTTAACGAAAAATACTGATAGTTGGAATTTAAAACCAGTGGTGTCCAAAATGGGAAATCAGGCAATCTAAGCCTTCGTCTGGTCAGTCGGCTTTAACAGGTTTTCCCTGATCTTTTTCAGAAGATCGGGATTTAAACCCACCTTCTTGATTAAAAAGGATTCAACTGTACCATACTTTACTTCAAGAAGTTTTAAAAACCTGTTGATTGCATTCAAGGGAGCTGTCAAAAAGGGATCAAGCTTATTATATTGTTCCCCCAGATCTTTAAAGCTGAGCTTTAAGCTTTCCACGATGGAAGCTATGTACTTATTTGATAACTGGTGATCTAAAATAATCTCCTCTACCGGTATTTTCAGTAACAACATGATCAAAGCCGCACATGCCCCAGTCCTGTCTTTACCAGCGGTACAGTGAAATACAAGAGGATAGTTGTTGCTGTCTGCCAATAAAACAAAAACCTGTTTCCAGATAATAGAAAACTGGTTTAAGTAGCTTTCATAGTTCTTTACCATGAAATCGCCGGTTGGCCACTGTGAATCCTGATTTGCTAAAAGCTGCATCGCTGTAGAAAAATCGAACTCTCCACTTTTTATGGGCAGATGGACATATTTGATGGAAGGATCTTCAGGTAATCTATCCGGAGATTTTTTAACCTCTTTTTCACTTCGGAAATCAATAACAGTCTTGAGATTAAGAGACGAAAGTATTTTCAGGTCATCATCCGACAGCCGATGCAGGCTATCAGCTCTAAACAGAGTACCCCATTTTATTACCTCCTGTTTTATATTCCGATAGCCACCCATATCTCTGAAATTAACGGCCCCTTCCAGTAAAATGCGTTTTTCGGCCAATTCAACCCAGCCGGATTCCCTGGTTTGAATGGTAAAAAAGAGTCTCTTTTTGGGATCAAGGTTTTCAATCAGCAATTCAGATCCATCTGTTGTTATAAGATTTGCACTTTGATCCGAATGATGTGGAAAATTTTCTTCACTGTATACTATTCTTCTGTTTTTCAGAGATTTTCCAAATGATAGTTTGATAGTTGTTTTACAGATTCTATCCAGAAAAATACCTATTTCCATTTTTTGATCAGGGATTCAAAGTTATTGGTTATATTTATCAAAAATTAATCATTTAATCAGATAGTTAAAACATCAACAGGTACTTGCCTACTAGACTTGTTACAAAAAGCTTGCTAAAAGAAGAAGATCAACGGATCGTTCAATTCCTTTTGTCTCCTTTTTGATATCTTGAAGAAAAACCGAATGAAACTCCACCCAATTAAGCTTGTCACCGCTCTATTTTTCATCTCCATATTTCTTTTATCAGCATGCGAGATGAGTAACACCAAGTTTTCAGAAAGCCTCCCGGAATACAATAAGGAAGGTATTCTCAAGAATAAAAATCTGGAAAAAACCAAGACTCATCCCGAGCTAAAGGATCTGATCGGCAGTTCGGTAACGGTATTCTCCGTTTTCATAGATCCTACCATACCTGCTGATTCAGCGACTTATTTGCATCAAAGAATAACCGACAATATAAGGAACACCCCTTTATATTCCAATTCCCTGACTGATGATGAATTAAACTTACTGTTAAAGCAGAATCCTCAACTAACCCAGGCAAAAGATGTCTATATTGACAGCCTGGCAACGGTCTCTGTTTCAGATAAAGATATTTCCAATCCTTTAGGCAACTATCTGAAAGTGGATAACTTTTTGGTATTCCAATTGGATCAGTGGCCCTGTTTTAACTGCAATCAGGATAAAAAAATTCGCATGAAGCTCAAGTTAGTGGATGCCAAAACGGGATACGTTGTTTGGACCGGTATTGCGGAAAACAGGAAGATATCAAAAAAGGAGAGCGAAGATATAATGGGACTGGTAGATGAACTTTCCGACCAATTAACTGAAGATTTCTTTAACCGTTTCAAAAAGAAGTGGCATCGAAAGCGATATGACCGTTTAAGTAAAAATGCTGGCTAAACTTACGCAATAGAATCGATATGAATGCTCCATTTGAATCCAAATCAATGTCAGAAGATCAAAAGAATCCCCTGGTCAACTACCTTAGAATTTTTCAGAATCAGCATCGAATAATAACCATTTTATATCGCGGACTAATTATCTCTTTCTGCGGCTTTATCTTTCTATTGAGTTTCTTAATAGTCACGGTTTTTGATAGTAACTTCATACCAATTTGGGGCAAAACAACGCTCTCTGTTATTGATTTTTTATTACTATTGGGAATTGCAAAAGCCTTTTATGAACTGGGAAAATACAGAAAAAAGAGTGTGGAGGTTTTAAATCAGGTTTATGATTACCTTAAACATGACTTGTCAAAATTTGAAAAAATTAAATCGGAACAACAAGCTATTAGTCAATCTCACAAAAAGCTACAAAACAAGATCCTTTCATTCTCCTCAAAATCTAAAAAACAGATTATTCACGATCATCAAGGTTGGGACTGCCAGATCTGCCCTAAATGCAACACGGCTCTTGAAATGTTGGTTGAAGTGTGCCCCCAGTGTCTTCATAACTTAGGCAAAATATATACTAATTAGTACCTTACATACTATTTTCTGCATTTTTTGGGCAGTGGATGATTTGTTAAGGTACTTATCCAGCTTATCTGGGCTTGGAATGTATATTCACGGGTGAATCCATCATCTGTGTCAACACAATTGTTCTGGCAATCATCTGTCTTTTTCTCTCTCCCCTGTAAATAATTTCTCCAATTGTATATACAATATCGTACTTTTCTGAGTGCTTCGCATTAAGGAATGCCTTAAAGCAGAGAAATCACAACTTTAAGCCTTGTAACAGAGAGCCATTTCTCCAAAAACTGAAAGTATCAATGAAAGTTCGTTAACAATCCAAGCCTATCTCTATCAAAGTGTTATTTTTTTGTATAACGAAACCTATTCATATCTTTGGTTTTTTAAAGACACTAATTGACAACAGAATTCTAAAGAGCAAGATTGTAGGAGTGTGGAAAACGGTTGTCACACAATACCAAATCAATTTTGCAGCATACTGTTTTTCAAACAAGAATTTAATAACAAAAATTATTAACAGATGAGCAGATATATTGTCAGTCTGATATGTGCAGTTATTTTCTGTTCCGCTTTCAGTGTTTACGTTCCCAATCCGCTTATAACAAGGTCATCACCGGTCGTAACTATTCCACCCAGACCGAAAGATGCCATTTCAGGCTCAGAGTTTGCCCTGTTGACCAGTACAATGACGGCGGAGGAAAGACAGAAGGTTGCTGTTGATGAGCTTATAAGGGGAAATATCCCCGATTTTCTACGTACCTTACATCCAGTGTACCTTTCCTACGACGGACCCGATTCCCAGCTATTAAAAGCTACTGTCTGGGTGATGTCAGATTATCTTGCAATCGGCTCCAATCACGATTTCCTTCGAATTCCCCTTTCTCTCCATTCTGCGTTATCAGTTCTTAGTTATTATAAGGGAGTGCCACCAACATGCAAGATTGTGGACGCTATTTACTCGCAATCAAATATACATTTGAAACCGCAACCGTTACCTCCCGGATCACAAATGAGTTCCAGCTTATATTATTTGCGTCATCAGCGTATGATCGAAAAACAAAGAGGCGAACAGGAACTGGGCGTTTTAACTGCGGGTCACAAAAAAGACGTGGTCATTTCCAACCGGTTGATTAACCACAGTGGCAGGATCGCCATTTATGGCTGGCACCGCAGCAACGAAGATCCTATACAACCTTTGAGCACAGTGCATAGGGAAGGATATGAAGATTACAGCCATGGGATCCGATTTGTCAGTCAGACTGTATTGATAAATGGAAAACCCAAATCGCTCATCGATCTTTTGCAGGACCCGAAGTCAGCCCCTTTGCTCAGCTACGAGGGAAGTATTCAAAAAATTGATAAGATTTTACACATCAATTGATAATAGGACAATATCAGAAGCGTTAATGGTTTTGGATTGTCTTACAGCAGCGAAATCCCAGGTGATAATTACGATGACTTTTAGGGTCCATTACCAGACTTCCATGCCAAAAGGGAGCTCTCCACCGGCACCAGTCTTCATGTGCCCGATATTGATCGAACACAAACCAACTGCCTTTCATCTCCGTGTAACCATATTGACCACCTAGGCTTATCATCTGACTGTTGTTTAAAGGCAGATTCATATGTTCTGCCGCATTGCCGTGTAAATCATATACATCCAATGAACTTCGGCACCTCGGAAAATATCCTGCTGGAAATGTGTTGGAACCACAAGTTGACCATTCTCCCCCCAAACAACCCAGGGACTTTGTACTGGATGTTCCACAGATGTTTTTCTGATATTCCGCACCATATGCCCATTTTTTGGTAGGATGATGTTTTTGATTATGGAGCCGGCGAAACAGCTCAATCACATCCTTAGCAGATTTCCCTGTGGCAAGTTCAAAAGGATAATCCGGTTCTTTCAATGCCCCATCGCAAGCCCCTTCCCATTCGTGAGCCTCACACAAACGTTTACCAACAGCTTCACAGATCTCTGCTGCTTCCTTGGTTCTCACCCAGACAACAGGATAAAGGCAAGGGATATTGGGGAATTCAAATTGATCAATGCAAACCGTTGAGTCCTCGATCGATTGTTGAGAAGGATCATATAAAGGAGCCATGAATCTGTCTTTGCAGATGGATATGTACAAAGGATTTTCGTAGTTGATTCTTTTTTGTTTTAATTCTGATAAACATGTTTCCGAACTAACCGGATGTTGGGTGATGGCAGGATTACCCTGTCCGATGAGATTAGATTTTGAAAAGATGCTTCGAAGCGCATTTAATTCATCCGGTGTAAGTTGATGGTTTTGTTGCAACTGGCTAAATAGACTCTCATTCCTCGAATGAAGGACAGCATCACTTCCAGATACAATAAAAGGATGGCTTAACAGGAAAAATGTCAATCCAACAATTAGTATTGTTCTCATGTCTAACGATTGGTTTTGCGCAACAGGTAAAAAAAATCACGATTGTCTGCATATCCGATAAAACGGGGAATAGTGATTCCTTTAGTTTTTTTATCCAAGACGCTCATCCCCTTGATTAAATGTTGAACGCTGATTTGCTTCCGTTCCTGCTTATACAGAGCCAGATAAGTGTGTTCCAGGGCGTTCATATCCATTAGCATTGCGTATTTGACCTGGTAAGCTTGAAAAACCCTTGCCATGGTCGAGGGAGTAGCAGTTGAGAAGTAACCGTACAGAATAAACCGTTTTCCTCCGTTTTCATGAACTGCCAATCCTGCACGCAACGAACGTAATAATCCCTCAGCTGATCCCGACCAATTACCAGCCCCCCAAAATGGCACTAATGCTCCTGGTTCCGAACGACCACTTTTCTCATCAGTTGCTACCAAAGGGACTCCGTTCTGTCTGGCATAACGTATATGTGGAAGCTGTATATTGTCACTTGTCTGCCAGGTTTTTAAATCCACAAAGCCGCTGTTAGTTACAATAATCGTGGATAGCCCGGGTTGAAGTCTGCTGAACTGAACCCCCTCTTCCAAAAATCCATAGTGACTCCCGCGGTTTTTCAATGCAAGATCTCCCCAATGAAAAGCACCATGCACACGTTTAAATCCCCCTGTAAAAGCTGCAGCGATTGTAAGCGCTGCCATCGGACTGATTTGTCCGGTCCTGATCAGAGGAAAGGATGAATCGAAACCATCCGGTCCAGGCAGACTACTATCACGTACCTGATCCAAAGCTCGGTCAGACCAATTAACTCGGGGGTGATCGGTACCAAGGGAAAACCTCAGTGAAAACTTTTCTATATCAAAGGCTATCATATAGACCAAGGCAGTCTGCTCAATGTCATCAACCGGTTTCAGGCGACTTGGTTCTTTGATGAATGTTTCCGCTATCATGTTGGGTTGCAGAATGCTGATGTAGACTCCAGGTTGATCCTTAACTTGGTACCAGTGGCCCACTAACAGCCTTTCTTCCTTACTGAGCAAAAGATCCAGTCCTAAACCAGAGGGTTTTAAATAGATGTCTGTGAACTCTGGATTTAAAAGAGGACTTGCGGGAGCTCCGGCGGGTTCCGGTAGATGCTTGCCGGTACCAGGATCAGCCTGAACCGTCTCTTCCGGTATTTCTTTGTAGGCATCCTTATAAAGTATATTTTTGACCAGTGTTGTGATTCTATCTCCTCCTGGGAAATAATCCCTTACAAAATCAACTCCCCATTCCAGTGTTGTTTTATAACCGTCTGTCTTGTTTCGCAGGTAAATACTATCATTACACAGAGGAGCAAAGGTTTTCCCTGATCCCATAGCCTCTTCAAGCTCTATGGCCGCGGTGTTCGACCATAATTTACATAAGTAGTGCTGCTTTTTTGTTATAATTACCAGGTGCCAGGGGTTTTTCTCTTGCAGGGTCAGGTTCTGGAGATCGGGAAATATGTTTTCCAGATGAAAAATCTGCTCGGAGTTATTGTGATACCATTGGATTTTTAGCAAATACCAACTGTTTACAGAGGGGTTAAGATTGATAAGAGAAACCTTACCCGTTGGAGCTCCGTTTTCAGCTATCAGGTAAGAGGTTTGTTCCTTATCGGGTTGAATATCCAAAATCGATATCGATTTCGGTTGAGGTACAATTAACTCGGATTCGGTTGGAGAATCAACGGCAAACAGTTCGGTCAAAAAAGACAGAATTAAAAGTATCGAAATAAAAAAGAACTTCAATAAGAAAATTATCTTAAAACATCGGTTTCTTATCCATTGACGCAAGTCGAGCATCTTAAAAACCTTCATGATTGACCTTTTCATATTGAAATATTCATGAACCTTTTTATCGTTTATTATGACCCGAACAAATTTTTATCCCATCTCGATTGCCAGATTTATCTCCAGGTATTAAAAACCAACAACCATTCTATAACAAATCCATTGAAGGTTTTATCTTTATGAGGAAAGTCATGTCGACACAATCGTTCTAACGATCATTTGTCTTTTTCTTTCTCCCCTATAAATATTCTCTCCAATAGTACAGGCAATATCGTACGTTTCAGAGTGTTTTACAGTGTCTGCACCGTTCCAGAAAATCAGTTCCAGATCGGGTTGTAGCCTCCATTTCAAATGTTTTCCCGTTAATACTGTTGGTACCGGCAGTGACATGTTTCCCAGATAGAAAACAGGTTTCCTGTTTTGATGACCGAAGGGTTCTAAAATCCGAAGCTTATCAATCAGATCATAGGTCATCATCTCGATTTTGACCTCAATATTGGCTTTTACGACATAATCCCTATCCTTTGGGATCAATTCATCGCAAATCCTTGTAAACCGGTCATGAAACTTCTCCAGGTTGTCCCTATCAATGGCAAAACCAGCCGCATTTGAGTGGCCACCGTAATGAACCAGGTACTCATCACATTCTTTCAGGATATCCATGATATCCTCAGATTGGGATCTGCATGAAGCTTTTAGAATACCATTCTCACCATCCGTCATAACAATACTCGGGTAATGGAATTCATCAACCAATCTGCTGGCAATAACACCGATGAGTCCCTCATGAAATGATTCATCATAAACAACGATGCCTCTCCCCTCCTTAACCAGTCTTTTCGCCTTGTGCTGCGCTTTTTTCGCCATAGTTTGCTGCTTCTTGCGGCGCTTTTGATTTATTCTGTCAAGGTATTGATAACGACTGCTTGCCGTAACTTCATCCTCGGAAAGCAGGAATTTTAATCCATCTTCGGCATCCTTCATTCGTCCGGCTGCATTTATCATAGGCGCAAGACCAAATGCTATCGTTTCACTATTGAAATTTTTTAGATTTGTTTTCTCCGCATATATTTTAATATAATTAAAGAATTCATGAGGATATCCCTCATGAAGCTTCTTGGTCATTTGATCCAATCCAAATCTAGTGAACACCCTGTTTAATCCCAGTAAAGGCACCTGATCGGCAACCGTACCAAGAGCAACCAGATCAAGGTGCTCCAACAGGTTTGGTTCAGGTCTGGAATCGTTCCAGAACCTGAGATCCCTCAGTTTTGTCCGCACAAAAATGAGAAAGAGGAAAACGACACCAACGCCAGCCAAATATTTAAATGGAAACCTGCAATCGTCCTGTTTTGGATTAATGATGGGACATTCCGGGAGAAAATCAGTTTGAGGCAGGTGATGATCAGTAACAATGACCTCAATGCCATTTTCTTTGATACGAGCGATTTCCTGTTTAGCAGTGATACCATTATCCACCGTAATCACTAAATCCGGCTTTCTTGACAATATGATTTCCACAGTTTTATCGGTCAGGCCATACCCCTGAATAAACCGATTGGGGATAAAGGAGTCATAATTTTGAAATCCCAGTTTGATGAAAAACCGAATAAGAAGAGCCGTGGCGGTTATGCCATCGACATCATAATCCCCTACAACCAGGATGTTTTTATTCTTCCTGATAGCATTAATAAAAATATCGGCAGCGAGGTCTATATCCTTTAAAGAGCTTGGATTTGGGATATCTTTGAGGGCTGAATTAAAGTAGGAATCCCGGTTATCAGGATCAATTTTTCCAATGATCGCATCGATGATCTGATCTTCTATGGATCTTTCTGAATTAATGCTGTACCAGTTAGCTATCGGAATTTCTGGTAAAATGATAACTGACTGGCTCATTTTTTTCCTGTTATGATTTTAAATCGTGCTTTTTTAGAAGCTTTGGAATCCAGCATATTCAAATAATATCTGGATTTTTCTACATATGGCATAAAAGCGTCATGAGGCATTCCTTCCGGGTGCTTTTTTAGAATCCAATCGAAGTATTTCCTTGCGTCAGCAAACAGTGATAATTTCAGATTGACAAATCCCTGCAAAAACATCCATTCCTCATCAATCTTTTCCAATGATCTGACCTTTTCCAATGCGTCTTTACAGTCTTCCCACATCGACATGTCTTTTTTTAACCTGGCCAGTTTCATCCACAATATTTTTAAGTCATCCTTTGTGATTGAATCACTATCCTCGATATCTTTCATGAAATCAAAAAATTCCTGTGGCGTGTATGTTTTCCCATTATATCTCGGAAAATCGATCAAACAGGTCTGAAAGCCGAAATAATGCCCTCTGGGTTGTGGTGTTATCTTTAAGATTCTATCAACCTTTGATTGTTGGGACAACTCCTCAAGCTGTGTATCATCCAAAGTGAATTCAACCTTTGCTTGGCATTTTTTACAGAAAAACTGTTGCGAAACCCAAATCGAATTATAAGAAAGCTGGTTGAGCCTGATGATTGCCCCCTCATCAATGTATATCATTTCAACAGGGTACTGAAAGGTACTATGACAATTTCCACACTTCAATCGAACATGTTTCTTAACTCCCGAAATCTGAAATCCTGATTTTTCCATTTTTTCAATATCTTGCCTGATCAATTCCGGAATTTCTAAATTAAATATCTCAGATATCAGAAGAATCAACCTGGCTAACTCCTGTTCTCCAAACTCATAACGCGAAACCAGGTGATCCATAAAAGCGGGGTCAGGAATATATTCTATTGTTTGATAGATTGTCTGTGTATGATGTTGATATAAATAATCAAAATTCCTGATGATCAGATCAATGGAACCCCGTGTGGGAATCAATTGAAACAATTGCAGTGAATAGTCGATTGAGACCTTATCGTTTTTTTTGATAAAATGGGGAAAGTTCACGGAATATATCTTGGCCAGTCCCTCCGCCAAATGCAGAGAGTAGTCGGGATTAGGAAATATTGTAGGCCATGAAATATTATGTCCCAATAGATCACCTCGATAAAACGACCAGATGATACCATTTTTATTATCACGAACGCTGATTGGTGAATCTTCTGAAACAATCCTCATCTGCTCTTTTGTCCAATCCGGTAATTTCGGAAAGAAAAGTGAGAGGATCTTTTCCCTGTAATCGTCAATTAGCAACGTTGAGTGATAATAATTGGCAATCCTTTCAACATGATTTATCGGATCATTCATCCAACAACGAAAGGACTTCTCAAGAATAACGTATAGCGGAATTGAAAGCAGAAAGCGCGTTTCCAGTTCCAGAATCTTTGGTATGGTATTGGGTATCAAAGACTCATTGTTGCCAAATGCTTCAATTATCCATTTAAGACGCCTGAGCTGATTATCCTCTTCGTCGTCTCCCAGCAGTTGCGTCATCCAGATTAGAATAGTCTCAACAAACAATTTCGGATCATCAGGGCTGTTTTTGTATATTCTGGAATCACCAATGGCTTTTTCGATTTCGTTCCAGTAATTTCGATCGGTCAGATTTTCATCTAATCCCAATAAAATATAACATTGCTCATAGATGGAACTGATTGAGTAACCTTTTGACAGGTTTACCATCCACCAATCCCCCAATTCCGGATAAATAAACGAATCAACCAGATGCAACGTCAATTCTGCATCGGAATACTGATCCCTGATCACAAAATACTGATCAATCAGTTTTAAATATTCCGATTTTGTCTGACAGTAAATTAGAAGGTTGGTGAACAAAACCGAACTTCTAATGATATCGGAGTGAGACGATATTAATAGTTTTAGTGCATTATTAAAATGATTCTCGCGAGCTACATTCAAATAGGCGTGAGTTGCAGCTTCAAATTCGATCCGGGTTGATTGATTGCTTGTGGAAAGCTGTTCAAACCATTTCTGTAGTAAACTTTTAATGATGTCATTGGGGAATCTTGAGAGAGCATATGCAGCAGTATATTTGAGTTGCCCTTCCGATTCGCGAAAGATTCTAACAATATCGGGCGTGAATCCACTAACCTCAAACTCGGCAATTTTGGCTATCCCAGCATCTTGAATATCGATAAACGGTGACTTTAAAAAAAAGGGCAGGTATTCAATAAGTTGATCTTTATTCAGTTTTAAAACCTGAAATGCGCCCCAAATTGCAACGATCTCAATATCCGATTGAATCGCTTTTAATAATTGCTGTTTTTTAAATATCATCAGTGGAGTATATGATGCCTGATAACAGGTAAAATATGGTTTTGTAATTGCCGATGGATCTAATAGGTTAGTCGGTACAATAAAACTAGAGTAGCCACAGATATTGAAAGGCACAAGGAAAAAAACTGAATGATATGGCTGTTTACCTGGTGTTATACGAAATACGCCCTTATGGAAGATGTTTCTTTTTTGACTGTTTTTATGCTTGTCTCCCGCTTCGCTGCTAAAAGAAATTACTGGATAAAACAAAGGTTTATATGGTATTATCTGCGACAAGTTAGTTACTCAACTTTCCCACTTCCAGAAATGTGAGAATTATAATTGGGTTGGCAATGTAAAAAAATTACAGCTTAATAGAAGAGAAGACAGGAATCAGGAGACAGAATAAGAAAGGAGTCGCTACGCTCCATTGGTATAAAAGATATGTAAAATGCACTAAAGGTGCTCAGATTAACCTTTTGACTCCAAACTCCTTTCTCCTGTATTCTCGCTTACTAACACCGAAGAAAAAACAGAAGCAAAGCAAAATATCCAATTCATTAGGTTGGGAAAGTTGAGTCAATTAATAATAAGATGCTTTACATTCAAGTTGATTAAGGCATATCCGGAACACTTTCTAACCATAATGTCAATTAAACCATATTTTCAGGTAAAAGGATGAAACCGCCATTTTCTGCCGAAGACACCAAAATAAAAAAACTGGGGGAAGCTAAAATAAAGTCTCCTTTGGCCATAGCAGATGAAATCCATGTTAATCAGCAGATTTTGTTTCATCCGTATCCCAGCATGAAGCAAGAAGACCCGCCGGTGGCCTTTGAAACTTCTCAACCTGAAAAATTAATTTATTTCGATCCGACTAAAGTGACTGCCTGTATTGTCACCTGCGGGGGACTTTGCCCCGGGCTGAATAATGTGATTCGTGCTATTGTGATGGGTCTTTACCATGGCTATGGCGTAAGAAGCATCTTCGGGGTTCGCTATGGTTTTCAAGGGTTTATTTCTAAATACGGACATCCTCTGGTCAATCTTGATCCCAAAGCTGTTTCCGATATTCATGAACAGGGTGGAACTCTTTTAGGTTCTTCTCGCGGTGCCCAATCCATTGAAGAGATTGTTGACACATTGGAACGGCAGAATATTAACGTATTATTCATTATTGGTGGAGACGGAACCCTACGAGCTGCTGAAAAAATCGAGAATGAAGTGGCTGCCAGAAACCTGAAAATAGCAGTGGCTGCCATACCAAAAACGATTGATAATGATATCTCCTTCGTATCCAGGTCTTTTGGATTCGAAACCGCAGTTGATGCTGCCAGACACGCCATTCAATGTGCACACGCTGAGGCAATCTCCTATCCCAATGGAATCGGTCTGGTTAAATTAATGGGAAGATACTCCGGGTTCATCGCAGCCACAGCTGCCGCTTCACAAAGGGACGTCAATTTTGTATTAATACCGGAAGTGGATTTTGACCTGGAAGGCAAAAATGGTTTCTTTGACATTTTACAAAAAAGACTTGAATCCCGCTCTCATGCGGTAATTGTTGTGGCAGAAGGAGCCGGACAAAAATATTTTGCAGGTGAAGAAAAGAACAAGGATCAATCGGGGAATGTCCGTCTGAAGGATATCGGCAGTTACTTAAAGGAACGGATTAATGAGCATTTCGAAAATAAAAAGATTGAGATAAACCTGAAATATATCGATCCCAGCTACATTATTCGCTCTGTTCCGGCAAATACAAACGATGGTCTGTTCAGTGCCACTCTCGGCCAGAATGCTGTTCATGCAGCCATGGCCGGAAAAACAGGGCTGGTAGTCTCGATCTGGCACGGAGTCTACTGTCAATTGCCAATCCGATTAGCAATTTCCCAGAAAAAGAGCCTGCATCCCAGCTCACGACTGTGGATCAGCGTTTTGGAATCTACAGGACAACCCTCCTTCAAAAGCGATTCCCCGGAATAGGTCATTCGATAATACTGTTCATCTCTGACAGCGTGCCCTCAAACACTCTGTCAGCGCGATTGATAAGATCTGTCACACTATTTTCACCTATCTTATGCGCATTCATTTCAATCTCCCTGCCGAGTTGACTCAGGGCTGAGGCTCCGACATTCAGACACATCCCCTTCAATTTATGCCCAAGTTTAGCCAGCTCTGTCTTATTCTTTTTTTCAACCGTCTCCTTAATGCTAAGAATCAATTTGGGAGCCTCTTGACTGAACACTTCAACCAGTTTTCTGATAAAATCTTCTCCAATTTGCCTTCTTGATTCGAAAAATTCCTGATCAATCAGGAGGCATTTTTTATTACTATTCAGACCCATGTAAACAAGGATTAAAAGATTGAGATAATAAGATACGGTCACACTTGAGAAACAGGTGTTTCTCAAGTGTGACTTATCGTGTTTTTTAAGACTCGTAGGAATAGAATCCACGTCCTGATTTTCTGCCTAACCATCCTGCTTCAACATATTTTCTCAGCAAGGGACAGGGACGATACTTGGAATCCTTGAATCCATCGTAAAGAGTTTCCATAATTGCCAGGCAGGTATCCAGCCCGATCAGATCCGCCAAAGCCAGTGGACCCATGGGATGATTCATTCCAAGTTTCATTACCGTATCGATATCCTCCGGCTTGCCAACACTTTGATACACACAGAATACAGCTTCATTAATCATGGGCATTAAAATTCTATTCGCGATAAAACCGGGGAAATCATTGGCTTCTGCCGGTGTTTTGCCGAATTTTTTTGACAATTCCCAGGTAACCTTGAATGTCTCATCTGAGGTGGCAATCCCTCGAATCACTTCTACCAGTTTCATAACTGGAACAGGATTCATAAAATGCATACCGATAACCAGTTCTGGTCTTGAAGTGTTTGCTGCAATCCTGCCAATGGGGATAGATGAAGTGTTGGTCGACAGGATAACTCCCGGGACACAAATCTCATCAAGATCTCTAAATATCTTCAATTTAACCGGTTCATTTTCTGTCGCAGCTTCAACAACAAAATCTGCAGATTTCATATCCTTTAGATCAATGCTTGTCTTAACTCTTGACAGGATTTTGTCCTTCTCATCCGCAGATATTTTTTCCTTGGCGACGCTCCTCTCCAGATTTTTAGTAATAGCCTGCAGTCCCTTATCGACAAATTCCTCTTTAATATCGTTCATGATAACATTCAAGCCACTTGCTGCAGCCACTTGAGCGATTCCATTACCCATTTGCCCTGCGCCAATTACACCAAATGTTTTTATTTCCATTTTTTGTCTCCTTTAAAATTTGTCGATAGCTCTCAACATTGAATTTGAATGATATTCCACAAAAAGTCTTCTATAAAAGCAATAAGACGTGAAGAAGATAAATCATAAATCGGTAGAAATTAATCCGTTTTATTCTTCCGATCAGATATCAGGCACCAGAATCTATTGCTTTAAATATCGATATAATGCTGCTTTTAAATACTTTATACAAAATTAAACGTTTTACACCAGCAATTATATATTCCCGGAATTGCATAATGATTGCTTGTATTAATCAAACAAAAATTCAATTGATCAAAATATTCCTTAATAATACCTGTCTAAGTAACTGTTGCGGCTTGAAGAATAATGATTATCATTTTGTAATTTATACATATTTTATCATAAAACGTGAATATTGATAGATTCTGACTTCAAGATTGTGCCATAATATGAAAAAAGTGGAAAATCTTTACCACCCGTCGTCGTTAAAATACACATATCCTAAAGACACTCTTGCTGTGACGAGATTCCATAACCGTAATCGAACTGGCTAAAATTATAACTCAAGTTTCGCATCCTCGTTTTGCTGTTTTAAAACCTTATCAGCGTTTTTAATAGCAGAAGTATTAGAAAAGCAGTTGGCTTAATAGCTTTTAGCGATTAGCAATTGGCTGTTAGCTTTGATTTGACTCGCTTCGCTCCGTAATATTGTTAATATATTGAAACGCACCGAAGGTGCTCAAAATAAATCTAACTGCTATCTGCTAAAAGCTTTTAAGCAGGCTTGTGGATAATAATGGACCAATATGAGCACCAGCTATCAAAACAGATGCTAAATTTGAGTAATAAATCAAGAACCGAATAAGAAGGAGAACTCATCTTGCAAATAGACAAAATCAATTCTGAACGTATCAAGAATCTTCAGAAAGATAAGGTGTTTATGAAGTTGGGCGGCGGTGGTGATCGACTTAAAGCCCAAAATATCAAAGGAAAATTAACTGTATGGCAAAGAATTGAATACCTCTTTGACCCGGATACTTTTGTTGAAACAGGGAGTTTTATCGAATTGAGAAATGATAGTTTTGGTCTCGATAAAAGCAAAACTCCCGGTGATGGAGTTGTTACGGGATTTGGGAAGATAAACGGACAATTGGTGTATGCTGCTGCTCAGGATTTTACCGTGCTTGGCGGATCGCTGGGTGAAATGCATGGTAAAAAGATTGCCGCCATTATTGATATGGCGATACAAAACGGGGCCCCACTAGTTATGTTAAACGACTCTGTCGGTGCCAGGATTCAGGAAGGGATCTCAGCTCTCTCCGGCTATGGTGAAGTGTTCTTTAGAAATACAAAAGCCTCGGGAGTCATCCCTCAAATCAGCATTATCATGGGACCTTGCGCTGGAGGTGCCGTCTATTCTCCGACTGACGGATTTTATCATCATGGTAAAAAACACATCCAATATGTTCATCACAGGACCGGAGATAATAAAAACGGTTACCGGAGAAAAAGTAACAAAGGATGAACTGGGAGGCCCCGATGTACATATGGAGACATCAGGAGTGGCCACCTTCGTGGGAGAAGATGATGAATCAGCAATTGACTGGGTAAAACGACTCTTATCCTATCTGCCATCCAATAATCTTGAACCTCCCCCGGTATATAACCTTACCGATACGACAGTCGTTGAAGACATCCCTCAGGAGAATCTTGTTCCATCCAAGACAACTAAAGCCTATGATATGTTCAATGTTATCTACTCGATTGTCGATAAACACTCATTTTTGGAACTTCAGTCCGAATTTGCCAAGAACATTCTCATCGGATTTGCTCGAATCGATGGGCATTCAATCGGTTTGGTTGCCAATAACCCAAAAGAGCTTGCTGGCTGCCTGGATATTAATGCATCTGATAAAGCCGCCCGATTTGTTAGATTCTGTGATGCGTTTAACATTCCACTGCTAACCTTGGTTGATGTCCCCGGTTTCCTGCCCGGTACCGATCAGGAATATGCCGGAATCATAAGACATGGGTCCAAACTCCTTTATGCCTTCAGTGAAGCCACCGTTCCTAAATTGACAGTGATCCTCAGAAAAGCATATGGAGGAGCATACATCTGCATGTGCTCCAAACATCTGGGGGCCGATATGGTAGTCGCCTGGCCTGGATCAGAAATCGCTGTGATGGGCCCGAAAGGAGCTGTTAGTATTGTTTTTAAAAACGAAATAAAGAGCGCCAAAAATCGCGAGCAGTTTGCCAAAGAGTGTGAAAAGCAATATATGAAAAATGTAACCAATCCAAAATACGCTGCTTCTATGGGATATATTGATGATGTCATTGAACCGGGTGAAACCAGACAGATGATTATTCGCCATCTCGCAGCTCTTGTTAATAAAAATGTTGAAATGCCAAAACGCAAACACGGTAATATACCATTATAATTCTATAAACAAAAATGTTTTCAAGAGTACTTATAGCTAATAGAGGCCTGATCCAGGCAAATTGCGTCCGTGCCGTTCAGGAGTTGGGCGCCAAAGCCATCACCATTTTTGAAGATGAGGATAGGAATAGTGCCGGTGTCCGTAATGCCGATGAATCCTATGAATTGAAATCCACCTCAAGCGGCAGAGCATACGCTGATATCGAACAGATTGTGGAACTTGCAGTGACTCTTGGAGTGGATGCCGTCCATTCGGGGTACGGATTTCTGGCTCAAAACGCTGAATTTACACGACAGCTTAGAAAACATGGCATTACAACCATGGCACCCGAGCTGGAAGGAGCCATGAGCCTGGCTAATCGCCCCTTTGTCAAGGAGAGAGCAAGACGACTAGGCCTAAAGATCCTTCCCGGTTCAAAAAAATGCTCCGATTATGATTCAGTACAATCAGCTGCAAAATCGATCGGTTATCCCTTGCTGGTTAAAGCAACACACGGCTATGGGGGAAAAGGTTTGCGGGTGGTACAAACCGAAGATGAACTGCAGTCCGCATATAATTTTGTTTTAGCCCAGTGTCATAAGTTCTCCATGAATTCCAAAGAGGTATTTGTGGAAAAATTCTTTGAAAAAGCCCATCATGTTGAGTTCCCGGTATTAAGAGATCACCATCGAAATATCATTATCTTTCCTGAACAATGGTGCTCTATCCAGAGACGGTTTCAAAAACTCCTGGTGGAAACACCTTCCAGGGTTATCAATGAAGAAAAAAGAGTTCGAATTGAAAGGATCATCCGCAAAGTTGTCAATCGGCTCAATGCCACAGGATTTGTGTCCGTCGTTTTTCTGGTCGATGGAGAGGATATCTATTTTTTAAAAGTTAACGGCTATATTCAGCCATTTTATACTGCAACCACCCACCTTACAGGTGTTGACCTCCTCAAGGAACAGATCCGGATATTTTCAGGAGATCCGTTAACAGTCAGACAGGAACAACTTAATCGAAATGGACATGTTATTAGTGTTTCCATCTGTGCAGAAGATCCCATCAATAATTTTACCCCTTGTCCCGGGATTATTAACCGTTTTTACCTCCCTTTCGGTCAGGGAATCAACATTCAAACCAATTATTTTAGTGGTGACAATGTGGCGACTTTCTATGATCCCATGATTGCTAAAATTCTGGTGAGAGACTCCTCAAGAGATGCCGCCATAAAAAAGATGCAAGTAGCTTTAAATAATTGTTATATAGACGGAATAAAGACAAATCTGCCGTTAATGAGAGCCATATTGAACTCAAGGGAATTTGAGGCAAGAGAACTGAACATCGCCTACATCTCCAATAGAGCTAATAGACTAAAATTAATGGATAGTTTAAAAACAGACGAAGACAATGAAATTGCAGCTTTGGTGGCAGGATTATCACTTCACCATGAAAGCAATGTTGCCAATCCTGTAGAAACTTTGAGGAATATTCCCAAAACAACCATCTGGAACTCGGCAGCAAGATGGATAAATCGTAAAAAATTCTAAATATAACGATCAAACCCGTATTTATAAAAATCAATAATGGACTACGTTATTAAAACGGACAAATCTCATTCAATCCAGATTGAAAAAGAAACCAGTCTGTCCGATTCTTATAGAATAAAAGTTGGCGAAAACTCCTACCAGGTCAGCATCATCGAATTTCACCCCAACGGGCAAATAAAAACGCTGGTGGTGAATCAGCAAATTATACCGGTGGATATTGAAAAACAGGCTGATGGATCACTGACAACCGTCTTTCTGAAGGGGATTCCATACGACATCGAAGTAGAGAAGAAAAAATCCATCTTAACACGCCCTGCCGCGCCCATTAGAGTGATCTGTGGGGATATACGATCTTCCCTCCCCGGCCAGGTTTTGGATATTCTGGTGAATTTGGGGGACGAGGTAAAAAAAGGTCAGCCCGTGGTTCTTTTGGAATCTATGAAGATGGAAAACGAAATTCTCTCGCCTAAGTCAGGAACCGTAATAGAGATACTGGTAGAAATAGGACAGAATGTTAAGAAAAACGATAATCTGATTGTGATAGGTTAGGTAGTGTGCGACCGAAAAGTCGCAACTTTCTGCCTTGGTAATGCTTGAAATATGAAGATCGACTTGAAGCTTGAATTGATTTCAGCTGTCGGCGATCAGCCAAATACCTGGTCATTTTAAGTTTCTATAAATTTTATTACTGACTGCTGATCGCTGAAAACTGATAGCTTAAAAGGAGGTAGTCTCAATAATATTCGGATGCATACTTAATCACATCACCCACTGTAAATTTTTGTTCTTTCTCAGGATTTATCAGCAGGCTGCCATCTGCAAACTCAATATCCATTGCTTGTTCAAGCGATAATGTTACATCAACCATATCCAATTCATCAGCGCCCAGATCATACATCGTCAATTCGGGGGTTATATCCGCTTCATCTACTTCCATTATTTCTGCAATAATCTGAATTACCACTTTATCTTCTTCTCTCATAATGTTTTGTATAATTGGTAGGTTCGCCGGAAAATAATTGATATCGTGTCTATCCTTTTATGCTATGTGTTAACACTAAACAAGGATGAAGACAATACAAAATGCACTTGTCAAACAGGAGAGTTGATCTTGGAGTCTAAACCTCAACCAGCTTTGATTCATTCCTTGAAAAATCAGAATCACTCTAACACCAACCATCTTGTCTTTGCCGATATGCAATTTGATTTTTAATATTCGCAAAACCCTTAAAAGTTTCATTATTTTCCTTTTTTTCTTAAATTGAGCCGATCAATATACGCCGCAAACTCCTTTGTTTTTATAGACAGATGCCTAAATTCCCAATTAGTTGGAAAAAATGTAAAAAACATTTGACAAGATGATTTGTGAACGATAATTTTTTCAATACATTTCACAATATATTGCTAATTTTAAAGGTCTTCATGAAAACGACTCAAGAGATTCTTAACGAATTTTACTCCGGAAAAAGCATTGATACCATTCGAGCTTATCAAAAGGACCTGGAGTCTTTCTCTCAATACATGGGGACGACGTCAATTGTTGATGCTATTGATCAATTGCTGTCGCTGCCGGATAGCCAGGCCAACCTGACAGTTCTTTATTACCGCACCCAGATCCAGGAATCCGGCCTCAGTATTTCATCAATTAATCGCAGAATTTCAAGTCTCAGATCCTTGGCAAAAAAGGCATACAAATATAAAGCAATCAACTGGCTACTGGATTTAAAAAACATAAAAACGCCCCCTCAGAGCAGCAAACGGGAGATGGACGCCCATGCTGTTAAATCCCTGTTTTCAAGCTTTTCCGGTCGGCAAAACAGTAAAAAAGAAAAAAGAGATCTGGCAATCTTACGACTGCTATATGACCTTGCATTAAAGAGAGGTTCCGTTGTTCAATTGGATATGGAAGATCTTAAGCTAAGATCAAACATGATCTTTGTAACCGGTTTAAATGGCGACCAGAGACGAGCCAAAAGATTACCCCCTGTAACCAAAAAAGCCATCCAGGAATGGATAACGGTTCGAGGCGAAGAACCGGGGCCGCTTTTCGTAAATTTTGATCATGCAAAAAAAGGAAAACGACTCTCAAGTACCAGTGTTTACAGAATTGTTAAGGAGGCTGGCAAACAGAGCGGATTATCTATCACCCCGGATGAATTACGACAAGCAGCCATCAAAGAAGCCCTTAAAAATGCCTCAAGATTGGGAATCGAAGATAAGGATGTCCTGACCCTCACGGACCACAAAAGTGTCACCTCCCTGAAACGCTATCTGAAAAACCGTGAGGAAATCCAGGAGACTTTATCAATCTCCCTTTCAGAGCAAAATTGATAAGAGCCACTCTCTCCGCTTACACTTGATCGAATGACTGCTATCCACTCCATAATTTGAGTCCAATCACGCTGGTTTTTATACATTTATAATGACCAATTGAAGGCATTATATCCGGAAGGTTTGGGAGGGAATTTTATGGAATGATAAGAAATCAGTCCTTCAGAGTCAAGCAATGTTTTTAATGTCTCTTCTTCCAGATTCTGAAGGCTCGGATGTACTGCTGTGGAAATGGTTATGAAGCTGATACACAAAACCATGAACATGGAGTATATTGCTTTTTGAAATAAATGATTAATGCGGGAAAAAACAAATGAGGTTGCAGAACATAACTAAAAAGGATAGCCAATGAAAGCGGTAGCCTGAGCGCCTTCAGAGCCTTGTGCGTAATCAAAGCGAACTACAACCTTGCTGAAAACAAGTCGAAATCCAAGACCGTAATTGCTTTTCATGTTTTCAAAGAGTGTGTAATCGTTTTCAGGCGCCACCTGACCAAGCTCATAAAATAGAGCCAGTTGAACGCCATTAAAGATCCCCTTCTCTATGAGATAATCAAAAGGACTATTGCCGACCAGGAAATACCGGCGGTATTCGATACCAAAGAACACAGAACATTTATCATGAAACCGACCCTGAGGATAACTCCTCAAACGTTGAAGGCCTCCAAGATGTGTAGAATCGGCGTTATTCCCCTCATCTTCAATGAAACGGGTAATGGCACGGACAAATATCAGGCATCTCTCTTGTTCCTCACTGGTCAGATCATTTTCCGGATCTGTACAATAGCTTTCATCAATTTCACCAATGTTAGCAGATTTTGTGACCTCAGCTATCGAATAGAAGGCGTTAAGTACCAACACCCCTGATCTATCTTCATTTGGAATAAAAACAGTCAGGTTGTAATCGTCAACATGGTAGCTTTTCCAGTTTCCCTCGGTCTCAAAACCATACCGCTCAAATTGGAACCGGTAGCCCACATGCGGATCACGGCGGTCATCAGTATCATCTATATATAAACCCCTGCGGACGACAAAAATCCGTTGTAAATCCAAAAAACGCAGGTATTGGTAAAAACGTTCCTCCGTGACTTCAGAATCTTCCTCTTCAGCGGAGTCGGAATCATTAAACAATCCCACGCGTTTTACCATGGGAAAGCTAAGGGCATAGCCGTAATAGAGTTCGACTTGTTGATCAAAAAGGTTCAAACTGACTTCAGCCGCCCGTGTAAGCAGGCGATCCAGCTCCAATTCAATAACAGGTTCGGAAGAGGAATCAGGCCCTCGTTCATAAAAGGCAACACCACCATCATAAAGATCCGCATAGATCATTGAAAAGGTAATGTGTTTTGTCAACAGGGGCAGATCGGTAATAATTACCGAATCAAAAGACCAATCTCCCTTCAAATGCAGTAAAGTCACTTCCGATTCCTCTCCCAGCATGTCGGCTACAGTCAAGCCACCTCCTGCACCTTTCCCAAATCCGGGAACCGTATATACAGCCGGATAAAGGAAATATGAAGATTCTTTAATTTTAGGTTTTTCCCTTCGGTCAAAGACAAGTGATCGGGCTGTTCCGGGGAATACAATAAGAAATACGATAATCCATACCAAAAACGACCCTCTTTTATTGGCCATTTGTATCACCAAAACTCTTAATTCAAGGCATAAATTATGAGTCCACTCCGAAAAGTCGATTTTGTTGTGATTCCGGCTTTCGAACCGGAATCCAGTTTTTTTTGATATTTGGATAAATCCAGTGGATGCCGGATCGTGCCTGTCCTCAGCTTGACTGGGGATCCGACATGATAGTAGTTCAGAATTTCTATGGTGTTTCGGTTACTGAGTTTAAAACCAAAATTGAACAATTTAAAACTTTTATGAGTGGACTCAATTATGATGTTTTGAAATCTTCACCATTTAGGTTGTTCACGGGAAAAATGCAAAAATTAAACCCGAATAAAGAGAACAGCGGTCAGAGAATGGGGTAGAAAGTATGAAGAAGCCCGACATGGAGTTTTTGAATTAAATATCTATGAGCCTTTTTTGCACAAAAATGATGTTTCTTGAATAATAGAATGGAGTTATTCATTCATTTCCTTGCAGCATGTTTTCCTTTTTACACGAGGTTTAGTAGATCATTAGATAATAGAATATTCCAAATTGGAATATTCTATTATCGCACAATACCGATGTTATTAAAGGATAAAAATGTATTTAATAAAACAGAACATTAAAATTATTTGTAAAGCTTGAAAATAAAGGCTATAACAATATAAATACCCGTTGATATACCTGCACCAGTTAGGTTACGCCCTTGGTAAATTATAAATGCACCATAAGTAAAATTAAATCATACTGTTATAATAATTTAAAATAGGAAGGCTATGAGTTCATGGAAAGATTTGAAGATTAAATCGAAGTTACTAATTGGATTCGGAATCGTGATATCTCTGCTCATCGTTATTACTATTACCTCATATTCCGGTTTGATCAGCACGATACAATTGAATGGGGAAGTGGTGCAAAACAATGAAAAAACCATTTTGATGCTTGAAAGGGAAATTGATCATTTAAAATGGGTGCACGATCTGGAAGACCTTTTTATTAATGAAAAGGTGAATAAGGTAACGGTGCAAACCGATTATCGATTGTGTGCTTTGGGCAAATGGCTATACGGAGATAAAATCAAGGAGTTTGTAAATGGGGATCAGGAGCTGGAAAAGCTTGTTGAAACAATAAAACAACCCCATCAGCATCTTCACGAATCGGCGATTGAAATCCAATCTACTTACAAAAGTTTTGATCTTTCCCTGGAAACGTTATTATTCAATATCTGGATTAAGCATCTGAACTGGGTCAAGGAACTGAACCAGGCATTGGTTTCAGGTGTTCCTTTCACGGGTATCACAAATCCAAGAGAATGCTTATTTGGTAAATGGTACTATTCTTTCAAAGCCCAAGATGAACAGTTTTCACGGTTATTAAAATCATGGGAAACACCTCATGAAAGAATGCATCAAGCTGCAGTTAACATCAATCTGGAATTGAGAAAGGGCAACAATCAAAATGCAAGAAGACTTTATAATCAAGAGATTATTCCTGTATTGAATGAATTGGAAGGCCATTTTGACAGAACCATGGAGTGGATACAGTTGTCCAAAGCAAATCAGAATGCAGCTCGCGAAATCTTTCAAACCAAAACGATCCCCTCTTTGAAAGATGTTCAAGGTGATTTTTTGAAGATACGTCAACGAGCAAACATAATTTCTAATTTGGCCAATACCAAAATGGAAAATGGGCTTATCGTTGCGCTGACTGCGATTGCACTTGTCACTATTCTGGCCATTATTGGTGGAATTATATCAGCCCTAAAGATTACTCGCGGGATTACCCGGCCGATTATCGAACTTAAAGAGTTTGCCGAACAAGTTTCAATCGGGGACCTCTCTCGAACTATAAATATCGATCAGAAAGATGAGGTGGGATTGCTTGGAAATTCCATGAATCAAATGGTTTCAGATTTAAACACCATGGTAGAGGTTACTGAAAAAATAGCAGATGGGGATTTAACAATCGAGGTCAACGAACGATCTGAAAAAGATGCATTAGGTCTGGCCTTAAAGAAAATGGTTTCACAGTTGAGTTCACTAATTCAACAAATCAGTTCTTCTTCAAGTGAAGTTGCATCCGGCTCGGAACAACTGGCCAGCGCCTCCCAGTCAATGAGCCAGGGTGCTACCGAACAGGCAGCATCGGTTGAGGAAATATCAAGCTCCATGACGGAAATATCAACCCAGATAAAACAAAATGCTGAGAACGGTGAACAGGCCAGTTTATTGGCTAATGAAACCAGAGACGAAGCAGAGATCAGCAACAGGCAAATGAGCCAAATGATTTCGGCCATGAGTAAAATAACCAGTTCCAGTAAAGATATTTCTAAAATCATCAAGGTGATTGATGAAATTGCCTTCCAGATTAACCTGCTTTCTTTAAATGCTGCTGTCGAAGCAGCCAGGGCAGGAACCCATGGAAAAGGGTTTGCTGTGGTTGCCGATGAGGTCAGAAACCTGGCAACCCGCAGCGCAAAAGCTGCTAACGAAATAACCGAAATGATCACTATCTCAGTGAAACAAGTGGAAGACGGCACGGTAATCGTTGATAAAACCGCCGACTCCCTCCAGGGAATCGTTAAGTCCGTTGAAAAGATTACCGATATTGTTGCTGAAATAGCCATGGCTTCGAAAGAACAAGCCATCGGAATCAATCAGATCACGCAGGGCTTGGAACAAATTGATCGCGTTACCCAGCAGAATTCGGCCCACGCTGAAGAAAGCGCCTCATCATCCGAGGAATTATCCAGCCAAGCTATGATTCTGAGGGAGTTGATTGATAGATTTCAATTAAAACAGAATAAATCTATAATATTATCCAGCTAATGTCTGAACAAAAAGAACAAAATGGGGACGTTCTTTACTAAGTGTACAAACTGGTTTTGACCTGATAAAAGAGTCTGCAGTTGACTTACACAGATTCTTTTACTTGAGAAGATTCTGAACTAATTTTTCACCGAACAAAATAATCCTGCTAATACTCCATAGAAAAAACCTATCCTCTGTTGCGAATGTGGGAGCTCCCCTCTCCCACAATGCTAACCACCAAAATTCCCAACAAAACAATCATGGTAAATTCAAAATCACCAATCACAATCCAGCACGTCTATTCATTTGTATTCTTAAAGCTTTATTGTAATAACACGATTGATGAACCAAACAAAAGAAAAACCGATATGGAGTTTTACGGAATAATAATTTGTCCGTACAAAATGACAGGAAAGCAAAAGTGAGATTTTTCAGGATACGATATATTTTGCATGATTCTGGTGGATCCGGCGCGTAGCGCCTTGATCCCCCCTACGACAATGCCTGGACAGTATATATATCATCAAATATTCCAATAAGTGATGATGATCGATGTGCGTAGCTCCAAACAAGCCAAGGCTGATTAGCCGGCAAAGAGAGAGGCGATAAGTGCATAAGAAAAAGTTAAGCACAAGAATCAAATTTTTGGTTGAGATAATACGAAAAAAAATGTTAGAAGCGGATGCAACTCATTGATTTCATTTTTCCAATTTCACTGATTGGTGTTCAATTAATTGTACATTAAAGGAGAGATATGGCAGAACAGGGTAAAAACGGCAAACTGATTCATTTATTGTCTGATATGTTGCGCGATCATACTAGAATCTATCTATTCCTTGAGAATATGGAGGAGTACCTTCAACTGTATGATCTGAGCGAAGAAAAAATCGGCATTTTCTATCGATGGGGAGGGATGTCCAGAGGGACACTAAAAGATGTGGATGAGATCAACGAATTCTGGCTTTTCAAGGAGATCGCAGCAGAGATATCTGAACTGGCCTATCGGGGAAGATCATTATCATTGGAATGCTCAAAACAATACGGAAAACACAAAAGCAATAAGAGTGAAAAAATGCTGATACACCTGTTTTCAGATGCACTCAGGTCTCCCGTTTTAGGGCGGGAATTGCGTTTGGCAACCAATTCGAACGTAATCCGGGATCGAGTAACATCTGACAGGGTTGTTGCGCTTGAGCGATTTGCCAACGAAAACAACCCGACAGATCTTGAGGAGATTCTGAAAACAGAGACTAACAATAAGACCTGGGATATCTGGGATAAGCTAAGTTTTCCCGACCCCTTTCCCGGATGTATCAGAGAAATTCTTAGTGATGATGAATCCGCAGAAGTCAATAAGTACACATCACCGAGCATTCTCATCCGCTCCTGTAAATTGTGGAATGAGAAGATCTTCTATGAAAATCGAAGGATTGATGAAAAAAAGCTCCGCCTGGATGTTTTCGGCAGCACTTTTCCCCCGGACTCCTTTTTATATGTGGAGAAAGTTGAAAACGGCAAACAGGAACAGAGTGTTATGCGACAACGGATTCCACTTGAATCCTTCAAGCATGGTGGAACCTATCGATATTCCTACCTGCGGGCCATTCTTAAAGATTCTGTTGCAGCGGAAGATCTGGCCGATTTGAATACCGGAAGTTTTCATGCCAATGTTGCAGTCTATCTGGTGCGCTCAAAACGAATTGATCCGTCAGGTACAACCGACAATTCTCCATTAAAGGACGAGATCCTGACGACAGCGCCATCAGACAGGTGCCAGTATGTTGATCCTGACCCTAGACCAGAAATTGACTGGAAATTTATCGCACCATACAGGTCTTCAACGAAAAACAAAAAAACCAAGCCGCAGCAGAAGAAGGGATGATCAACTCAAATAAAACGAACGATCATCAAGGAACCGAATCTCCGGCTTTGGAAGCGGCTCTTGTACCACTGTGTGCTCTGGGCTCAATCAGAAATATTGTCTGTTTGATTCCAGAGTTTTACAATCTTGTCGGTCTTGAGTGCCGGTTGGGGGAAGCTCTGGATCAGGTGGATTTTTCCGTCCTGGTGACTAAGCGGCATGCTTCAATGTTATCCGGTCGGTCAAAAAATAAACGTTGGGAGGATTTAGCTCAATCGGATACTCGCTGGGCCATTGTTCGGGATTTTGCCTGCGAATGGGAAAAACTCGGGAGTACTCTGCATCACTGGATTCCTTTTCTATTCCTGGAAGTTGATATCGATCCGGAGTTGGATTCGGTTCCGGTTCCCAGTATCTTCGCTGCCCTGGATTCCCCGTTGGTAAGGCCGGATTCGGACTATCCGGAAGAGCGGATGCCGGAAATAAGGGCGTTTTATCAATCTGCTAAAATACTCTCCGGCCGGAAACTGGAAAAAGATCTTGTGGAGGAGATTAAGCTGTGTTTTTCATCTTTACCGCCCGACGGACGGGTATTACACCTTGGCAAAATGATCGGTAGGGGCCATCAAGGGATTAGGATGTCAGCAAATATGCAACCGGATGAAATCATCACCTTCCTCAAGAATACCAACCGGCCGGTTTCTCTTCTTCAAATTGGCAGTATCATAGAGAGATACAAGCGTTATATGCCGGTTGAAGGAGTACAGATTGACTTTGACCTGGGATGCGGTATAAGCCCCAATCTGGGGATCGGTTTCAGTTTTAACGACAGTAAAACCCGGGAGAATTTCTTTGACTGCCTAATTCAACGGGGAATCGCAGCACCTGTAAAAGGAGAGCTGTTAAAGAATGATACCTCTCAACGTACCCTCTACCATGTCAAACTTTCCTGTGTTCCGCAAAAGCAGGAAACGGCCAAAGCCTATCTTGGTGTCCCCTCCTGTCTGATATATCGATAAAACAACAAAAACGCTTGGAAGCCAGCCCTTTGCCCTGGCTGTTATCGTCATACTTGATAAAATATCCGTCCTAATTAAAGCTCTTGCCGTTTTATCGTAAGAAATAGATTGATGGAATTCGCCATGGTCTGGTACAAGGCTTTGAGTGTATTGTTTTCTCTGTAATAGCTAAACTCAGATTAATCTGTTTCCCAAAATCAAGTATTTGAGATTTCGTATTTTCTATTACCCGATATGAGCAATCGTTATCACATCATTGAAAAACTGGGCGAAGGGGGCTGCGGAGTTGTCTATAAAGCTTTCGACAATGATTTGCAAACGGAAATTGCCTTAAAAGAGATGCGGAATCTCAGTCTTGAGGAGAGATATCTGCTGAAGAGAGAATTTCGAATTCTGCGAGAGCTTTCCCATCGGAATTTGATTGAAATCTATGACCTGATTGAAACTGAAGACTCGTGTTTAATAACAATGCAGTTAATCGACGGCAACCATTTTAATAAAGCCGTTTGGAAAGCGGATGTTTTTTCGGGGGGAGCCGTTTACTATGATCTGCTGCGAAATTACTTCTCACAATTGGTTGACGGTCTACACTACCTGCACCAAAACAATGTTGTTCACCTTGATATAAAACCGGCCAACGTGATGGTCGGCAAAAACTCCAATGTTATCATCCTTGATTTTGGCCTGGCACTGCGCCAGAGACAGGGCACCATAAACAATGATCAGAATGTGCCTGCTGGTACTCCGGCCTATATGTCGCCTGAACAGATTTTTGGAGACAATACCATCAGCTTTGCTTCAGATTGGTATAGCGCAGGGGTTGTACTTTATGAATGCCTTACCGGTGAAATTCCTCCGATGATTAAAGGGATAGAGATCCTGGAACCCAGACAGATAGACTCGGATATCCCCAATGATCTGAATGATCTTACTGTTTCACTGTTGAAATACGATCCTGTATCCCGCCCACGTGGAAAACAGATTTCCTGTCATATCCGGGCGCTGCAGGATCGTTCCCAAAGACCTGCTCCAATCGTAGCATCTGCTTCAGGAGTGTTTATCGGCAGACACGCAGAATTGGAACTTTTAAAGGAGAAACAGAAAGATTCCTTAAATTTGTCCAGTCAGGTCCTTTTTATCCAGGGAGATGCGGGTGTCGGAAAATCACGTTTGATTGAGCAGTTTATTACCGAATACTGCCTGAATAATCAGATATTAACGCTGACATCACAATGCCATCCTTTCGAAACGATTCGATTTAATGCTTTGGACCAGATCGTGGAAACACTGACTGGCTTTTTACGATCTTTACCGACCGATCGGCTGAATAAACTCATCCCTTCCAAATACAGTCTTTTAACCGAATTTTTCCCGGTATTTGGTAAAGTTGAGATGCAATTTCAGTCTGAAGATATACCAGTTATATATGAACCCCGTGAGAAAAGAAAAGAACTCGTTGAGGTCTTCAAGGAATTGCTAGCGAATATTGCATCGGAAATTCCCTTCAGCGTTTTTATTGATGATTTTCAGTGGTCTGATATTGACAGCGTTCAGATCCTGGCTGATCTCATTGCCAATGATTGTCCGGGAGGATTGTTCATATTGGCTTCAAGAGATGATCAGAAAAATACCAACCTTTTAAAATCTATTCTTTTAGATCATGAAATTGGTGCTGATAAACTGACGTTCCTGCATTTGCAGGAACTAACGGAAAATGAGTCCTTCACACTTTCTAAAAATCTGCTGGGAGATTCAAATGCTTCTATTAATCAGATAATAAGGGAGAGTTCCGGTTCACCGTTTTTAATCGAACAATTCTCAAGATATTTCCTGGAGGAGAGCTCAAAGGAGAAGCCTGAAACCGGCAGTCTGACTGTTGATGATATTTTCCTCAGACGACTCACCAGAATTCCAAATGAAGAAAGAGAGATCATGGAATTGGCTGCAATTGCCGGTCGACCGATTGATGGTGAACTGGTTCTGGCAGTTTTAAATATGGAGAAGAGAAATCTGCTCAAAATAAGGCGGCTGATTAATCGATCATTATTGAGATCCGTTCCCTCCTCGAGATTTTTTGCTGTGCAGCTCTATCACAGCAGAATCAGCGATATGGTGATGAAGATGCTCTCATTGGACAAACAGAAATCGTATCATCTGGCTTTTGCGTCCACTTTGGAAAGATTACCGCTGGAGAATCCCGGTGATCTTGCGTACCATTACAGCGCTGCAGAGGTATTTGACAAAGCCGCCCGTTATGCATACCTGGCGGCTGAACAAGCTGAAAAGCAACTGGCTTTTCACAGTGCGGCGGAATTTTACCGCAAGAGTATTGAGTGGTTTCCCGGAGATAAGGGGAATCAGCTAAATCAGCTTAAAAAAAGGGCGGAAGCACTGGTCAATGCAGGATATTGTTCTGAAGCAGGGGATGTTTATTTCAAAGCTGCCGGTCTGGCAAGAACCGATTCAGCGATCAGAATTCTGAAAAGATTAGCTGCTGAACAGTACATGGCCAGCGGTCAGATTTTTAAAGGAGAGATGCATTTTCGTCCGCTGCTTCGAAGCTACGGAATCCCATTTCCAAAAAGCCCATTTACTTTAACACTGGGAGTCTTGCGAATGCTTCTGCTGGTGAAAACAAAAAACCTTGAAAAATCGTTCAAAAAGTCTCCATCTAAAAGAACCCCTGAAACCGCTGAGATGATCGACTGCTGTTTTGCTGCGTCCAAAGGTTTGCTGATGGTGGAATCACTGAAAGGGATCTACCTCTCTCTGCGAAGCTTAAAACTGACAGTTCAATATAATGATGAATGCAGAATCGGTAAATGCCTTTGTGAAGTGGGAAGCATGTTAATTCCTTCCGGAGGCTGGCTGAGAAAGAAAGGGGAAAACATGCTGTCAACGGCAGCAAGGTTTGGGAAGAGACTGAATGATCCCTATATCAAGGGAATGCATGATGTCTGCAGTGCTCAAACCAGCATGATGCAATCGAGATGGATGGAAATGCTGGAACGATGTGACAGCGGCAGGAAAACCCTGTTGGAACATTGCCGAGGCGTATCGTGGGAGCTCAGCATTGCCCAAATGGCGGCACTAAGACCGCTAGAGGAACTGGGGCGGATCAATGAATTGGTAATTCGTTCCAATGCCTTATTGTTTGATTCCAGAAAGCTAGGGAATTTTTATGGAGAGGCCGCAGCGGAAAATATGTTAAGTTTCTGGTACCACGTAAAAGGTGATCCCATTCAAGCGTCAACAAAGATCGCAACTGTCAACCGGTTATTCGAAAGCCAATCATACAATGTGTTAAAGCTGTATGCGTTTCGCTCAGAACTACAATGTCTCCTATATGAATCCGCTTATCAGACCTGCATGGAAAAACTGGAACGGGAACGCAAACTCATCGAAAGCTCAAACCTGCTGAAAATTGCCCCTTTCCGTTTGGATATGCTTTTGCTGGAAGCCAGAATCCTGCTCCGATTCATACTAAATGAACTATCAACAGACAAAAAGATAATCGGAAGACTCAAAAGAATTATCAAACAGATTCAGAAAGAGGGGCGGAATGATTTTTATGCACACGGCCTGATACTTCTGGCGGGGCTTCAATCCTTAATTTCAAGTCCGGTGGATGCTGAGAATCTCTTAACGGACAGCCTGAAACCACTAAAAATCCTTGGCATGAATCTGGCGGTAAGGAGTGTTGAACTGCGCTTAAAACAGATCAGGGGGCTGAAGCTGCAAACTGACGATTTTCATCTATTTAATGAACTTCAATTTGAAAACGGATTCAAATGGCTGGATTTTGCGGTGCCGATGATGCCTGCTCCATAGACGTTGCGTGAAATCATGATTGGATTATTCACTAAGATCTTCTCGATTCAAATCAAAGAGTTTAATGAGATTATTCAATTGTGACCTGGAGAGTCCCACTTTTTTTGATGTGAGACTGATATTCCAGTTGAATTCCTTCAGCTTTTCCAGGATGAAGGTTTTCTGGAATTGCTGGGTCGCTTCCTTATAACTCGACTCAGAGGTTTCATCAGGTTGGTCTTTCTCCTCTGTCGGGAAGAGATGCTCCGGCAGCAGTTCGCTTTTTTCGTCTGCTGCCGCCCTGATCAAGGCTGATTCGATAGTATGTCTCAATTCTCTTATGTTGCCTTTCCACTCCCTTGAGACCAGTTGCACCAGTGCCGAAGCAGACAGGTTAATAGGGGAAAGGCCGTGCTTCTGACATAAGGAAGAGCAGAAGTAATCAGCCAGTTCCTCTATATCGGTTTTTCTTTCGGCAAGATCAGGCATATTAATAGTAAATGTGTTGATGCGGTAGTAAAGATCTTCCCTGAATGATCGATTCGCCACAGCTTCTTCAAGATCAATATTGGATGCTGTTATAACCCTGACATCCGCTTTTTCCGGACTTGATGAGCCAAGCGGATAGTACTCTCCCGACTCCATAAGCTGCAAGAGCTTTGCCTGAGCTGAAAAGCTCAATTCGCTGATCTCATCCAGAAACAGTGTACCACTTTTTGCGGCAGCTATTTTGCCCTTAACCGGACGGGTTGCCCCAGAATGGCCCCCGGCATATGACCCGAACAGCTCATTTTCAATCAGATTTTCAGGGAGAGCTGCACAGTTCAATTCGACGAACGGGTACTCCGCTTGAAAACCATTTAAGTGAATGATCCTTGCCATCTGAGTTTTTCCTGTACCGGAATTCCCAGTGAACAAAACATTCACTGACAGTGGAGCAACAATTAAAGCTGATTTCAAAACCCTTGCCAAACTTTTACTTTTCCCGACAACGTTCTGAAGAAAATATTTTTTCCTCAGTTCGGAGGTGTAGTCAAATACCGGTTGACGACTTTGGTTAATCAATAGTTGATCCAATAAAGGAGCGATATGCCGGGTGAACAGTTTGATCTCATGAATCAGATGCTCAGAACCCACATTGAACTCACCTCCCCCTTGTAAATATAATACGCCGTAAACGTTCTCCGTATAGATGGGGACACAAAGAACAGCTTTAATGTTGGCTTGTTGGACACTTTTCCTTTCCTTGAATCTCGGATCGGTAATAGCCGAATGGGTTTGAATGATCTGCTTATCATCCAATGCCTTCTTAATCACACCGTGAGAAATTATTTTTTGAACCTGATCAATCTCTCTGCTGGAGAAACTGAGTGAGGCCCGAACCTCTTGTCCATGGATGTCCCTAACCTCCAGATAACCCTGATCGGCTTTCGCAATAGCAACCAGCAACCGTACAGCGTGATTCAGGAAATCATCCGTTTCAATGGTTTGATTAATGGAGAGCAGATGAAGATATAAGTCCCTTTGAAATCTTATTTGTCCGGAGTTTGCTGTCATACAGGTCTCTATTCCTATGGAAAGCCCAAGAAAGAATACTGATTAGCTGGATTGTTCACAAAACTGTACGACATTATCCGGCGATGTCAAGTTTTTTGGACACCTCACCTAATATCGATCGGTTTCCTTATCAAAGTTTTAAGTATCATTAAAAAATTCATAAAGTTAGGATTTCACGGATATTTCTGCTTTTGGCCTTTTATTAGCAAAGGATAAATCAGTATTCCGGCTCAGAATCGTAAAATGGACAAGTTCATTCAGCAGCAATTTTGAAAGGTCAATGGTTGGTTTTAAATTCAGCATCTACCGCTAATGTCTACTTGGTTGCTATTGATATTTTCGGAAGATTGTCATGCGATGATTTTGAATAGAATCATCGTATGATAATCTTGAATTAAGCTTTACATTTTCGACTTTTAGCAAACCTTTTCCATCATCAAATAGTCAAAATTAGTTTGATAGTTAAGTCTTTCATATGCAAGAGCTGTATCTTAAAAAACCAGCAATGGAGGCACAAATGAAACAAGCACATTCTTTCAAACCATGGTTAACGATCTTTCTGGTGATTGCATTGATCTTCCTTGGCGGATGCATCTCCAATGACGATGACGATGACGATGACAACGATTCGCCGTCAACCGCAGTAACGACAAACACCATCACAGGAACCGCCGCTGCGGGACTACCCATTATCGGAATCGTCAATGTCAAGGGAGCGAACGGCAATACAGCCTCTGCCGATATTGATTCGGACGGCAATTATGAACTTGATGTGACCAGCCTAACAGCACCCTATGTCCTGAAGGCAGTCGGCAGGGTGAACGATGAGAGCGTTGAACTCTATTCCACAGGTGTTGCCGCAGGTAATATCAACATCACACCGATCACAAACTATATCACGAGCAAGGTAATTCCTAACCTGGATACCGCGTTTGACAACTGGGCGACTGAAAGCACATCTGTCAACGCCACTGCCCTGCAGGCAGCAGAGGCAGCTGTCCAGAAGCAGATGGCACCGATCCTGAAAGCGTATGGCATCACAGACGAAATTGATTTGATGAGTGTAGAGTTCGATACCGATCACTCGGGAATGGATGCTGTACTGGATATTATCGAGATTGAGATCGACGATTCCAACAACGTGACTATCACCAACACAGCTACTAATACAACCGTTACCGGTGACGAGATTTTCAGCGACAGCGAGGGGACGGCGCTGGTACTGGTGATCAGTGAAACAGCAGCCATGAATGTTTTCTGGTCCCGTGTCTCGGAGCTGTTTGCCTCATCAATGCCAACGGCATCGCAGATTGATTCCCAGATTGCACCCTTTGTGGCAGATGATTTTATAGGAAGCGGCGGTACAACAAAGTCGGATGAGATGAACTGCTGGGTAGCGGGAAATTGCATGCCCACTGGTGTCAGCTTTTCTTTGACAATCAACTGTCCAATGGAAAGCTCAGAGTTCAGTGCCAGCTATTCCAAGGGATACTGGGTTAATGTCTATTACTCGTTTGGCTCAACTGAGGGGATCATGAGAACCGCTATGGTATATAATGGCACCAACTGGCTCTGGTACGGCAACCAAGAATGGGTGAATATCTGGTTCAAGTTCGGGGCAACAAAACGGATTAACACCGACGGCAGCGTTAACTACAACTCTGACTTTTTTATCGATGTCGAAGATCAAAAAAACTATGCCTACAATGCCGGAATCCGCTATACGCTGCTGAAGGGACCTGGATTCCCGGTGGACGTGGGAGACGGGTATCGGTATCTGTCCCAGGCAACCGGATTTCCGGATGACAATTTCAGCCCGGATACGTACACCTTCACGGATGATGCAAGTGTGTCAACGGTCCCCGAAAATTCGGAATATTGGATTATGCTCTTCGAAACAAACGACTTTTACAGTACATCACCGCTACAGACCTATAAAAGGACTGTTCCAGGAAAACCGTTTCTACCGACCGAGATAAGCGACAATATGTTTCCGACCTTCACCCAGCCGAACAGCAATAGCATTTCGGCATTAAATATCGGTGGCAATGTCACCTATACCTGGACCAACCATGCCGAATGCAAGGTGGAGAACGCATGGTTCTCATGGTGCACGGGAGGTGGCCCTTGGAGCGGCGGGACATGTCTGGAGATGAGCAAAGGTGTGACTCAGGGAGCGGAGACGATCACATTTGACACATCCCATAACACTATCTCATCACCTGACTGGGGCCGGGTTGAAATACTATGCAACGACCTGCAGGGGAGAAAGCGCTGGATTGACTGGTACATGCAGTAATCGAAGCAACGTAAAAGGGGACGTTCTTTACTAAGTGTACAAACTGGTTTTGACCTGATAAAAGAGTCTGCTGTTGACTCACATGCAGCAGTAGATATACTTGGAATTCCCAGCAAATTCCCTGTCGAAACTTTGGTCAATTCTAATAATCGGTGAATACTAGTGGCGGAGAGACAGGGATTCGAACCCTGGGTAAGTTCGCACCTACAGTTGATTTCGAATCAACCGCCTTCGTCCACTTGGCCATCTCTCCGGTTTACTGGATTTAGATTTTAAACATCCATTTAATTGCAGTCAATCAAATGTCACCAATAATGTCCTTTTTTGCCTCTGTATTCAAACTACTATGAGCATTATCAAAAGTTTCACCTGGTTTTGGTTTCTATTTTGTCCCTAGAATATGTCTTGCTTCGCTGATTGTTGCCGGTTCTCTTCCGGAGGCCCTTACCCGCTTTACCAACTCTGAAATCAGTTGCCCGTTGTTTGAAGCCTTTTCACCACTGGGAAGATAGAAGGTATCCTCCAATCCGGTTCTAACATTGCCGCCCAGATCAATACATTTTTGATGCAGATCCCATACTTTTTCTCTGCCTGGTCCTGTCGCTATCACTTGCCAATGTGATTTATCCGGCAGTTCATTTATCAGAATTGGGAGCAGATCACTGTTAGCCGGCATTCCACTATCCACACCCATGACGAAAGAGACATGTGCTTCTCCTGCAAACATCCCGTTTGCTTTGAACATGGAAACACTTCTCACAATCCCGGTATCAAAGCACTCAAATTCCGGAACAATGTTGTTTTTCTTCATGACTTCCGCAAATGTTGCCACTTTCTCCACCGGATTGTCGAACATAATTGGCGGCCAGGCCCATGAGCCATCTTTCCTTATTTTCAGGTAGTTGAGAGAACCCGCATTGCAAGCTGCCATTTCAGGTTGGAATGCCTCAAGGCAGGATATGGGGCCTGACAGGTCGTTTCCAACAATACCGGTACTCATGCAGATAATAATATCAGAGACTCTTTCCCTGATTGCTTTTAGTATGTCACCAACCTGCTGAAGATCCCAGGTAGGAAATGCTTCCAGTCCTGGTGCCTGGTTGCGAAAATGGCAGTGAACGACCGAAGCACCGGCGTTGTATGCCTGTTCGGTTGCGTCAGCCATTTCGGTCGGGGTGACCGGGACATTGAACTTTGTCGGATCCGTTAAAACGCCGGTAAGTGCACATGTTACAATCACCTTGTCAGATATTGCCATTATTTCCTCCTGATTGGTTGAAATTGATCGGTAAAAACTGGATGATTTTTGTTGGCGGAAAAAATTATTGCACCCCGCACATTTCCAGGTAACCACACAAATTAACACCTTGACAGTTATTTGCCATGTACCAGAATGGGTTAATAAAATCAATTTTTAATCGCTGTCAAAAGTCTCCACAAGGGAGCTTTGCTCATTCAGGAAAAAACCGTTCCATCTTATATATTCTGTTCCAGTTCTTTTACTCTATTTGTAGCTCTAATGTTCTTGCAAATTTATCTTTTTTCTGAAAGAGTTAGTTGCGATTTGTTTCTGACATTCAGTTTTGTTCCATACAAAACTGATTTGTAAGATGATATCAACATAAACAATAGAAAGGAGATGTGTGATGAAGAGATTTAGAAATTGGAAATTGATCCTGATTTCAGTGGCATTGTTTTGGTTGCCTTTAGGACTTTACGCTGAGGAAGGACTGACAGACACCGAAATACACATTGCAAGCTGGGGACCGCAAACGGGTCCGGCAGCAGCCTGGGGCTCTGTTTCGCGTGCCATTGATGCCTATTTCAAGATGATAAATGCCGAGGGTGGAATCCACGGTCGAAAAGTGATCTATCATCATTTTGACGATGCCTACAATCCTGCCAAAACTATTGCAGGTGTTAAACAGTTGCAGGAAAGCAGTCATGGAATTTTTGCCTGGGTTGTGGGTGTTGGTACCGCTCCCGGCATGGCAGTGAAAGACTATCTCATGGAAAGAAAAACACCATGGGTTGGACCTGCGACTGGTTCAGAAGTATGGACAAATCCGCCAAATAAATACCTGTTCGCTACGTATCCTTATTATTTTAATGAAGCCCAGATTCTGGTCAGATATGCTGCCAAGACAATGAATAAAAAACGGATTGCAATCGTTTACCAGAATGATGAATACGGAAAAAGCGGCTTAAGGGGAGCGGAAAAAGAGTTGGGGAAACTGGGAATGGAACTGGCTGCCGCACTGCCTCTAAATGTTATGGAGAAAGATCTTAAACCATTGATTATGGAACTAAAAAATGCTCAGGCTGATACCGTATTGTTGTGGTTAACTCCTTCCGCTGCTGTCCGTACTGTGGGAACGGGAAAGGCAATGCAGTTTGATACCCAGTGGATGAGCACCAGTACCTGTTCGGATTTTCCCCTGCTCTATAAAATCAGCCGCGGAGTCATTGAAGGCATGATCACGGGCAGCTTCGGTCTGATTGCAGACTCCGACGATCCCTTGTTGATGAAATACAAGACGGACGCTTTTGAAAAGTATGCACCAAAAGATGAACGTTGGGGAATATTCTGGTATGCAGGGATTGGCTTTATGGAACCGATTGTGGAAGGACTTAAGATGGCCGGTCGTGACTTATCAAGAGAAAAGCTGGTTGCAGAGATGGAAAAAATCGAAGATTTCCAGGGAATTTTCGGTAAGATCAGCTACAAACCTTTTGATATCAATGATCCCAAGAGTCGACAGGGGCAACACTCCGTTTTCCTGATTCAAAGTATTGAAGATGGTAAGACTAAAATACTGACCGATTGGATGACTGTAGATTAAGCTTCAAATATCTGGAGGGAAAAAAGTGGTACTTGGAAAAGTGGCACTTGGAATTTCAAGTAAAGATAATCCAGTGCCCTTTTTTCATTATTCTATCCACGCCTGACTCAAGAGATCATCCGGTCTTTACCCTCCCAATATTTCGCCCGGATGGTCTTCTTGTCCACTTTTCCCAGATTGGTAAGGGGGATTGTTTCCCAAAAATCGATCGATTTTGGAGCAACCAGACTTCCCTTTTTCTCTTTGACAAAGTTGATCAGTTCCTCCTGAGTGGCTCCGCCTTTTTCCCTTAATACAACAATGGCTTTTACCTCCTCGCCCCATTTGTCGTGAGGGATACCTATGACTGTCGTATCCTTGACAGCCGGATGTTCAAAGAGAACATCTTCAATCTCCCTGGGATAGATATTAAAACCGCCACTGATGATCATATCTTTTTTGCGATCCACAATATAGATAAACCCTTGTTCATCCTTGGTTGCGATATCTCCGGTATAAAGCCAACCCTCTTTTATGGTGTCCGCCGTTGCATCCGGATTCTTATAATATCCGCTCATCATATTGGCGCACCGGACAACTATCTCCCCGGGTTCGCCAGTTTTGGCGTCGTTGCCATCTTCACCCACCAGCCTGACTTCACAATGAAAGGTGGGGCGACCGGCTGAGGCGAAAACTTTACGTTCCCTTACCGGATCAGCGATTATATGATCTTCACGGGGAAGTACACTGAATGCCATGGGCGCTTCCGTCTGCCCGAACAATTGTGTAAATATGGGACCGAATGTTGTGATGGCCTGCTTTAAACGTTCGGGAGCGATGGCTGACGCACCATAAATTATATTGGATAGACTGCTCAGGTCGTATTTTTTCAGTTCCGGATAATCCAGAAGAACATATATCATGGTTGGCACAAGGAAAGTCATTGTGACTTTTTCCTTTTGAACCGTTTCCAGGAATTCCTTCGGGTCAAAATGATCCATGATGACACAGCGTCCGTTTCTCAGAAGAACCGGCAACATCAAACACCCTCCGGCATGGGTCAGTGGTGTCATATAAGCAAACACCTCTTCCCGCCCAAAGTCGAACTCCAAAGATTCGATCAGGATGGTATATACCCAGGCGCGATGGGATAGCATAACACCCTTTGGCTTCCCTGTGGTTCCGCCCGTGTAATAGATACCAACCAGGTCTTCGGGATCGATATCCGCTTTGAAATCCGACGGTTCGTTTTCCTTCATCATCGTCTGCATATGAAGGTGGCTTTCCGCCACGTTTGCGGGATTTTCGGCGACACAGATATAGTTTTTTACCGTTTCCAGCATCGGCATCATCCCTTTAATGCGTCCAGCCAATTTTTCATGGTATATCAGGGTTGTGCATTCGACCTGGTTTAACATATAGATGTGATCATCGGGATTCAGCAACACCGCCAGAGGGATCCGGGTACAGCCGATCTTGGCGACCGCATATTCGCAGAAAACATACTCCGGGCAGTTCGCCATTAAAAATCCGACCCGATCCCCTTTCCTTAGACCCAGTCCGTTTAGCGCTGTCACCAGACAATCGGCGTTGTATCCCATCTCACGATAGGTATAAGATTTATCTTTAAAAGTGATGGCCGTGTTGTTGCCATAATACTCAACACAACGGTCGTATAGATCACCAATGGTTAAGGTTATCATGATTTCTCCCTTGTGTTTTTGGTTTAAACTCGCATATGAAACATCATCTTGTAATCCAAATCCATCACAGTTTCATCTCTTTGGTTTTTAATGGTGTATTTCCAGGTTTGGATTCCCTGTTTAGGGTTTTTTGTTTCCCGTTTATCTTTGACTTCCACCTCAACCCGAATCGTATCACCGATTTTGACGGGAGCGTACATTTTCATGTTATCCACTCCCAACCAGGCAATCGCTGAATCGCCCGCAAATCCAGCTGACCCGACCAATCCGACTGCCATGGCGAAAATCATCGGTCCGTGAACCAGTCTTTCTCCGAATTGTGATTTGGCCGCATATTCCTTATCCATATGCAATGGATAAAAATCCATCGTCAATCCGGCCCAATTTACTACATGCGTTTCAGTCATGGTGATAGCCTGGGTGTGATAGATATCGCCGACGTTAAAGTCGTTTCCGTACATACTTGGAGCCATTATGTCCTCTTTATTCAGTTAACAGGTAATACTTGTAATTACAATTAGTGATTCAATGTCATCAATTTATGGTGTTGAAGCTTTATTGAACTTGCAAAAATGCCGAATATAAATGGTAGGGCGGGTCTACATCCCATAAGCGCATACTTAAGCATATATTACCAAAAGCAAGGATTATGGTAGGGCGGGGTTACATCCCCGCCAGAACCAATCAACGGCGGCCACGTAGGACTGCCCTACCGTTACTTCCTACAAAAAATGAAAAGTCTTTGTGATCCGGTTATGAAAAGGAGCAAGCTGCCTAATATCACGAGCTTTTATGCTACCGGCTTAAATTTTGGTAGTTTAAACTCATCATTCAGCTTCTCGAATACAACCTCAACAGGCATATCACAACTCACATCATAGGGGTCACAGCCAACAATATTGCTCAGCATTTGAATCCCCTCTTCCAGTTTAATAATGGCAACAACATAAGGACACTCGGGAACAAACGCTGTGGGTGCATTATTTTCAACAACCGTATAGGAATAAACAATTCCCTTTCCCGATGCTTCAACCCACTCCAGATTATCCGAGAAACATTCCGTACAGGCGATCCTGGGATAAAAAATATTCGCTCCGCAATCCTTACACTTTTGATAAGTTAATCTTTCTTCATTAGCCGCATCCCAAAATGGTTTTGCCCAGGGATTAACAACCGGTACCGGTCTTTGTGGTTTGTCCATTAGAATTCTCCTATATATTAATGGCGTTTAGCTATTGGCTTTTGGCGATTCGCTTGAAAGGAATAGTATTTTACTTGTTTTCTAATCACTATCTTCCTTATTTAGCTCCAGTAATCATTTTGTCTGTAAGAACCTGCCTTACGTATTACGGAATCTGGTTACCCAGGATTGTGACCTGTGAATCCATGTATGTTCCACCCGTTGCAGTTTCAACGGCATATTTGGCGGCTTTAACCTGGCGTTCTCCTGCCTTGCCCATCAATTGTCTCACTGCTTCCACCATTAATGCCACGGCCCCCCCGGCACCTGTATGGCCTTGCGACAGCATCCCGCCATTAGTTGTGCAGGGAAGTTTACCTCCCGGCCAGGTGTCGCCACTTAAGAACAGTTTGCCTGCTTCTCCCCGCCCACAAAAACCCAGTTCTTCCAGACCGATAATCTGGTAAATGGGGTATGAATCATAGATTTCAGCCACATCTATATCCTGCGGAGTCAAACCGGCTTGCTGAAAGGCTTCCTTTCCAGCTTTGGCCCAGCCAAATCTACTAATATCAGGCTCCTGGGAATAAACAAAATGAGTGACAATCCCGCTTTCTCCCAGAACGTACACCGGCGTGTCTGTAATATCCCTGGCCCTTTCGGCTGATGTCAGAAGAAAAGCAGCCCCGCCATCGAACAACATATTGGATTGTTTTGCTTTTAATGGAGTCGACAGCATCTTGGAGTTCATTACCTCTTCAATGGTCAGGGGTTTTCTAAAAAAGGCATGGGGATTGAGCTCAGCCCATTTTCGATTGGAAACACACACCGCGGATAGTTCTTCATCCGTGCAACCGGTTTCATATTTATATCTGGTTGTGGCCAGAGCAGCAATAGAGGAATAATGCTGTCCAAATGGGACTTCCCATTCGGCTGATATTCCGGCAGTGGAAAACAGATCAATCCCTTGCTGCAAATTAACACCGGTTCCCAGTCTGTCAGTATGTACAAACAGAATTGTTTTAGCAGCACCGGTTGTGATCAGGGTAGATGCGAGCAAGAGAGCGTTGCTGCTGCTTGATCCGCCTGAAAAGACCTGGACGTTTTTCTTACAGTTTTTTAAACCCAGTTCTTCCACAACCCGGCAGGTCACCAGTTCCGTATTAAATGCAGGACTGTAAAGTGATGCCGTCGGCATCACATAATCGATCTCATCCTTGTTTATTCCGGCGTCTCTAATTGCCAGTTTTGCAGATTCGATAGCATGAAATATTGCAGCTTTATCCGCATGTCTACCGGTTGGAACTTCGCCAATTCCAATAAAAGCAACTTTTCCTTTTAAATCAGCCATAACCGTTTTTCCATTAATAATTTCTTGAATTTTGATTCCAGACCAACAAGCGATTGGTCCGGAATCCTGCTAAAAATAGACTCGCCGTATGAGATTTGATTTATGATTTATATAATTCGATGAAATGCTATTTCCATAAACCAAATTCCAAAATTCCTTATTCTAAATACAGCTAAAGATCTTTTCTTAAAATCTTACCAACAGCGCTCTTCGGCAACTCGTCCATAAATTCCACAATTTTGGGAACCTTGTAGGCAGCCAGTTTTTCTTTACAGAAATCGATCACCTCCTGCTTGGTCAACACTTCACCCTCTTTTAGCACAATAAAAGCTTTCACTGTTTCCCCGCGATATTCATCAGCCACTCCCTTGGTGCAGGCTTCTGCAATTTTGGGATGGGTAAACAGAACTTCATCGATATCCCTGGGATAGATATTGTAGCCACCGGCAATAATCATGTCTTTCTTTCGGTCTACAATAAAGGTGTAACCATCATCATCGATTTTTGCAATATCCCCGGTGTAAAGCCAGCCGTCGACAAAGGTTTCTTTGGTTTCTTCCGGCATTTTATAATAGCCAAGATCGGAAACCTGGGGACCTTTGATGCACAACTCGCCTGCTTCATTTGCCGGCAGTTCCTTGTTTCTATCATCCAGGTCAACTATTTTCACTTCCGTATCAGATAGGGGTAACCCTATTGAACCGGGTTTATTGATACCACCAACCGGGTTGATGCTGGTTGCCGGACTTGCCTCTGAAATTCCAAACCCTTCAACAATCTGTGCTCCGGACATGGCTTCAAACCGCTTGATAACGTCAACCGGACAGGGAGCTGCGCCTGATACACAAATCTTTAAAGAGGAGAGGTTATAATCTTTCAGCTTGGGATGGTTTAAAATTCCGATAAACATGGTGGGAACGCCCGGAAACAGATTAACCTTGTTTTTGTGAATCGCTTCCATGATAAATTCAGCTTCCGGTCTTGGTATGAGAACAATTGACCAGACGCCCCTGACACACATATTAAGAGTAAACAATCCGAAAGCATGGAAAATGGGTAAACTGCCCAGAACTATCGATTCTCCCGGTTTCATATTGTAGATCCAGGCCAGACCTTGCTGGCAGTTTTTAGACAGATTGGAGTGGGTTAATACCACCCCTTTGCTGACACCTGTTGTCCCGCCTGTATACTGCAGCGCTGCAATAGCCCTGAAATCAACTGATATATTAGGATTGTCAGCAGGATATTTTTTCATCAGATCAAGCCATTCATAAACACCCTGCTGTTTCGGGATGTCCCGATGTTTATCCTTTGCCACCAACGGGAATAACTGTTTTAAAGGAAAAGAGAGATAATCCCGGATATGTGCGACAATAATGGTTTTAATAGCGGTTTTTGGCTTGAGTGCCAGCATTCGAGGACCCAACAGATCCAAAGTAATAAGAAAGGTGGATTCGGAATCGTTGAATTGATGTTCCAGCTCCACGTCGGTGTACAAGGGGTTGTTCATTACAACGATTGCCCCGATTCTCCAAACGGCATAGGCTGCAATGGCAACTTGAGGAACATTGGGTAACAATAAAGAGACCTTATCTCCCGGCTTAACCCCAAGATCGATCAAGGCATTTGCCATGCGGTTTACCATTTGATCAAATTCTCGAAATTTAATTTTGGTTTTAAAATAGATCAGACCTATTGTATTCGGATGGTTTTTTGCCACCCGGGTGAGACAATCGGACATCGTTATCTCTTCGTAATCCAGATAATGACTCACTCCTTCTGCGTATGAATTAAACCATGGTTTTCCCATACTTGCCCATTTTTGTTTTAGGTTAAAAAATCGGAATTCCTTCAAACCCCTGCATATACAGGGATCACATTTTGAGCTTGTTACTGATTGAAGATTGCTATTCGCCAACCGCCAAACCTTGAACCCTTAGGCAAGTCCGAATGAAGCTCCAATCTTTTCTTTAAGACTGTCCATACTTTTTCCGGTTGATAATAACGCTATGGAATCCCTGACATATCTTTGAATATCGTATTCCATAGTATACCCGTACCCTCCAAGTATCTGAAGACCGTTCATGGCGGACTTGACTGCCACCTCAGCTCCGATACACTTAGCCATTGCAATCTCTTTTGAACAGTTTTTCCCCTTATCCGCCATCCATGCCGCCCTGTAAACCATTAACCTGGCCGCTTCGATCTTGCAGGCTACCTCAGTTAACAGGTGGCCTATGGCGGGAAATCGACCGATCGCTACTCCAAACTGCTCCCTCTGTTTGGCATGCTGCAAGGCATAATCAAATGCACCTTGGGACATGCCAACAGCAGATGCTGCGTAAGCGAGCAGGGCAAAATCGTTAATTTTTTCCATCTGTTTTCTGCCCTGTCCCAACTGTCCTACTCCACCCAATATGGCTTCGGCGGGCAAAACAACATCATTCAGCTTAGTATTACAAAAACCTGCTCCTTGATAACCCATGGTTTCAACTGTTTCAATTGCCAATCCTACGGTTTTTGTATCCACACAGAATAAAGTCAAATCATTGCTGTTTTCCGGCGTCGATGTTCTTGCAAGCACGATCAGAAGATCAGCTTGATTTGCCAGGCTAACGTAAGCTTTGCTGCCTTTAAGGGTATAGAAGTCTCCCTGCTTCTCTGCCGTCGTGCTGATGATCTCGGCATCGGCATCATTTTGTTCTGAAAACGCCAGTGATGTAATAATGGAATCCCTGGCGATTTTTGGGAGATACTTTTCCTTCTGCGAGTTACTTCCCAATTCGCTGATAACTGCGCCTCCAAAGAAGGTGGGACTGATATAGCAATTAGCTAAAGCCGGATACGCATAAGCAATCTCCTCAACTACGAGGCATGCCCCCAGAATGTTTTTACCTTCGCCATCGTACTCTTCCGGTATAATCATCCCTCCAAATCCAAGCTTGGCCAGTTTTTTTATTAGCTTTTTAGGATACTCTCCTTTCTCATCCAATTCGCTGACAATCTCCCTGGTACACTCCTTTGAAACCCAATCCCGAATTGCATTTTTAATCATCACGTTTTCACGTGTTAGTTCAAAATCCATTTGACAACTCCTTATGGTGCAAGTTACGTGAAACCTGACATTTCACGTATTAATAGTATAAATGCTAATTTTTCAGTTTTTCACGAAGCATCTCTCTTAAATCTCTTCGCAAGACTTTGTTTAGGGCATTCCGCGGTAATGCTGCCATTATCTCCAGTTTTTCCGGGAATTTGTATTTTGCTATTCCTTCCTTCTCCAGAAATTCGGTTATCTCCTCCAACGTAACAGTTTCACCCGGTTTGGGAATCACACAAACACAGGTTTTTTCCCCCAATCGTTCATCCGGATACCCAACTGCCGATACTTCCTGTATTTTGGGGTGACCTGAAACCACCATCTCCACTTCCTCAGGGCTGATATTATAACCGCCACGGATAATCAGGTCTTTAAATCTTCCGTGAAACAGGTATTTATCCATATTCTCACCTTCAATGGAGAAGAGATCGCCGGAATGATAATAGCCTTTGTTACTGAAAGATTTGACAGTTAAATCATCCCTTTGCCAATATCCATTAAAGATGGTTGGCCCTTTGAAGCATAATTCACCGGTAACACCAGTCTCTTTTATCTCCTCTCCGGTTTCGGTATTTAAAATGCAGCTTTGCAGACCGCCGATAACATCTTTTGAAATATTGAGTTTCACACCTTCACCACCAAACCTGGGGAAATAGATTGCCCTGTCTTCTGGTTGGGGGAAGAGTAAGGGACCACTGAAAAGAGCAATGCCTTCATTGGAAGCGAAAAAGTTGACGATGCTGATTCCCAGTTCATCCTGGTAATACTTAACCATCCATGGAGAGAGGGGAACAGATCCCGAAGCGATTACTTTGATGGATGTCTTTGCCAGTGCCATGGCCTGGCCTGACTTGGCCAATGTATCCAGAAGTGCAGGAGGCATTAAGGTATAGTAAAGATCCTCTTTCATCAACTGCCCCATGAAGACTTCAACATCAAAGGGGTGGTGCAACGTAAATTTCCCTCCAGTTAATACCCAGGGCACCATAAGACCGCCGATTCCTGCCATGTTGATCACAGGGAATGTTCCATGAATGTTATGCCCCCGCTCTACAATGCACCCTTCCACCACAACTTTGGCAATGGATATCCAATGATTGTGTGTTCGGGGAACTCCCTTTGGATCGGCTTCCGTTCCTGATGTCCAGCAGATAGTAAAAATATCATTTGCTCCTGATTGCTTCCCGGTCAAATGTTCTTTGAGATTACTGACTCCAGGCTCCTCCGCAAGCAGCGCTTCCAGACTTAACGCACTATCATCTAGCTTATCGCCAGCTAGAATCACATGTTGAAATCTGGAATCCGGTTTTTTGAATTTATTAATCAGATTCAGATGGTCATACCCGCCAAACTCTTTCACTGTGACGATGGCAACAGCGTCCGTCAGTTTTATGGCATGATTAATTTCCCGATCACGAGCAGCCATGGCGAGAGGACTTGATATGGCACCGATTCGTGCTGCAGCAAAATAGGCAATCACTGCATCAACAATGTTCGGAAGCTGAACCAGCACAATATCACCCTTTCCAATGCCCAGTTTTTCGAACTGAAAAGCCAAACGATCAATCGCATCGATCAATTGTCCGTAGGTCAATCGTTTTGCTTCTCCTCCAACAAGAGCGGGCCGATTGTAAGGATCAACAATTGCTTCTGCATCAGGTGTCTGTTCGGAGCTTTTCCACAAAATATCCAATATGGTCTCGTTTCCCCACCATCCGTTGCTGGTGTATTCCTTTATCTGCTCTTGCACTACTGGTAGCATTTTCTTCTCCTTTTTTAATCCATTTTAAGTAATCACAGCCCCAAAGTTTTGGCTATGATATTTTTCTGAATTTGTGAAGTTCCACCGCCAATCGAAAGAATGGGAATATCCCTGAAAAACTGTTGTACGCAGGAATCCATCGTATATCCATAAGCCCCCATTATTTCCATTCCCATCAACGCTATCTTTTTGCCTGTATCTGCACAGAAGTATTTACACATGGAAGTCTCTTTCACACATTCCATCCCCTGAGTCATCATCCAGGCTGCATAATACGCCAACTGTCTGGCCGCTTCCAGCTGAGAAGCCATTTCAGCAATTTTATGCTCGGTCTCTTGAAAGCGGATTCCAGGGGCATACTGCTTTTTCTTGTTCTTAAGATAAGATATACACTCCCTGATGACCGTATCAGCAATTCCGATTGAACATGCTGATAGAACAAGACGTTCACCATTTAGTAAACGCATCATTTGATGCCAGCCTTTATTAAAGCATTCGGGCCCACCCAGAATACTGTCAGATGAGACTTTCACGTCCTTATAATAGACTTCGCAGGTGTCGGATCCTTTATATCCCAGTTTTTTTATCGGTGTTGCACTATAGCCTTCAGACGAGGTGTCAACCAGAAACGATGTGATACCATTATACCTGTCCGGTGACGTCCTGGTATTGGTAACCGAGATATTGGCAACACTTGCACCGGAAATAAACATTTTAGAGCCGTTAATTACATAGTGATCCCCCACCAGCTCTGCACTGGTCTGGATGTTGGCCGCGTCTGATCCTGCATCCGGTTCTGTCAGGGCAAAGCAGAATATCAACTCTCCTTTCGCCAATCCTGGCAAATATTTCTGTCGCTGTTCCTCGTTGCCGTTTACCTTAAGAATATTGTTGCCATACAAAAGAACATCGCCTGCTGTCCATGACAGAACCGGTAATGCTTTGGATATCTCTTCAAAAAAGATCATCAAATCCACAACACTTCCATCATCTCCTCCGTACTGTGCTGGAATATTAATTTTCCAGAACCCTTGCTGACCCAGCTTATTCATCAGATCATGGGGAAACTTTCCACTGCGATCAACCTCCCGGGCAACGTCTCTGCTAATCTCACTCTTTACAAAGGCAATGGTTTTTTCACGCAATTCCTGTTGCGATTTTGAAAAGCTATAATCCATTAAAAATCTCCAAATACACGTGTCATTCTGGTTCTATAAGCCACTTGTTTTTTGGCTATCAGCTTACAGCCTTTAGCGATCAGCTTATAAGTAAAAAAAGTATAAACGTCTGATGATAGACTAGATTGTTATTATTACCATTGTGAAGCACCCTTAAATGAATACCGGGCAATCCTTAAAAATATGACATATAACTTAAGTTTTATATCGGGTTTTGTCTGTCAACCGGCGGCCATGCACGACCGCCCCACCGTTAAAAAATCATGGAAATTCTGAATCTGTGTCATGCCGGACCTGATCCGGCATCCAGCGGATTTAACCAAAAAACTGGATTCCGACTTGGTGAGGCACGAGACTCGCAGTGCCAAAGGGAATGAAAAGAAAATAGACTTTTCGAAGAGGATTCATATCTTAAATTTATGAAAATCACAAAATATTTCCCTTTACATTCCTCAGAGTTGATTCCAGCGTACAAAGACAACCCTCCGCCATTTTTTGAATGACCTCCCCGGCTGAAATAATTTCGTTAGCCTGAGCAACACTTTGTCCGGCGCTCCAGAGATCTTTCCACTTCCTTGATCCAAGTTCGGGACTTGCTTCAATTCCTTCGATACTGCTGGCGATCCAATAGGCTCTATTTCCCGTGAGTCGGTCTGTGCAGGTAATCCCTTCCGGTTCGGTATCAATGACTGCTTGTTTATAATCATCACTGATATCGGCTTCATGGGTGGCCAGTAATCGTGTTCCCGTAATTGCACCACAAGCACCCAGGCACAGTGAAGCAGCTAATTGATAACCCGTACTGACACCACCAGCCGCAATAATCGGTAACCCGGTGTTTTCTTTCAGGTAAGGCACCAGGACAATGGTCGGAATTTTACCACCGTGTCCACCGGCACCCGCCGCAACGGCTACCAACCCGTCCACTCCCCTTTCTTTCGCGCGTAATCCATGTTTTAGAGAAATAACATCCGCAAAAACCAGTCCGCCGCTCTTGTGTACATCCTCAATGATCAGGCTGGGATCTCCCAACGATGTGATGAAAAAGTTTACCCCGTATTCAAGACAGAGAGCCAATTGGTCTTTCCAGGGGAATTTTCCGGACAGGTGAATGTTAACCCCTATGGGTTTGTCCGTTGCATTTCTTATATTTTTTAAGGCTGTTTCAAGATCTTCGATTGTGCGGTAATTTGGCAGAGGGAACATTCCCAGCCCTCCGGCATCGGATACGGCTATGGTCAATGCTTCGTAAGATACAAGAAACATGGGAGCCCCAATGATCGGATAACGAATTCCCAACAGTTTGGTAAGTTCAGTCTCAATTGATTTCATTAATTCTATTACCAAAGATGTGCTGCCATTACATTTATAAGTATTCGATACATTAAAAACAACGGTAGGGCGGCCTTACATGGCCGCCTTTGAGTCGGTTCTGGCGGAGATGTAACCCCGCCCTACCGTATTCCTTGCTTCCGGTAACATATTTCTTTTTAAGCGCTTAGGGATATCATTTATTCATAAATATTCGGATCATTAGAAAATTAACGGTAGGGCGGCCTTACATGGCCGCCTTTGAGTCGGTTCTGGCAGAGATGTAACCCCGCCCTACCGTATTCCTTGCTTCCGGTAACATATTTCTTTTTTATGGTTCCATGAAAGCTGATCGTTATTTAACCATAAAAGATTGCGTCCACCATGGTTTATCAAAGCAGGGACAATCATTGTCCCTGCTTTGTCCATATCTACCAGGCTTTTACCCTTGCAGGCATTGCACGGTGATAAGGCTTGAAAACCTTTTCTTCCGTGTTTGAGCCCATCATACTATCCACGCACAGAGTCGCGCTCAATGCAGCCGCGTCAACCCCACATCCCCACAGGCGCTCTCCATACTGGTCACCTGCGAAATACAGTCCATCCACCATCTTGGATTTCACATCGATTCGGTCAGAGCCGATAGGCTGAATCCAGGCAAAAGCATGGTCTGAGCACATCCACAGCATGTAATCCATTTCGGACTCCCATTTATCCTTGCCGAAAGTCCGTTTCCACCACTTCTCGTTCCATTCAATAACCCGGGAAACCTTGTGGGGATTTCTCATTTCTTCATGCGTCAAGGCGGTTGAGAATATCCAGCCGTGTTTGCCTTCAGGCGCACTTCCCGTTTCCTTGGTTAGACTTGGATTGGAATTGCTGCCCTTGGCAGTGGAAGCAAGGTTCCAAAGAACCATGTCGATACATTCACTGTAACCCTCTTCCTTACCAATAACATCAGGCATATAAATAAAGCTTCTTTCCTCGATACCCTTGGCAGCCCAGACATCCGAATTCATATTTCCAAATCCGGTAATCATACCAGCTCCCCAAAATTCCTTTTGGATACTGCCAACAGTTTCTTGAGGGAAATAGCGGGGATGGATCACGTTCAACATCTGTTTTGACGGGATATTGCAAATCACCTTATCCGCATAAGCCGTCTCGATCCCTTTTGCCGTTTGATAGGTCACTCCCTTGACCACGCCTTTTTCGATAATCACTTCAACCACATTTGAGTTCCGCAGAACCTCACCGCCGTTTTCCTTAACAAGTTGTTCCATCAACAGGGCGAAAGAGATGGTACCGGGATTCGCTACAGTCGCACATGATCCCTCAACCAGATTCATCTTGATATCACCAGCGATACACATATGCCCCAGAACATCCGGAGCCGGGGTCAAATTGAGATCAGCCTGTCCCGTTTGTGATGCTGCCAGTACCTTGATATAGTCGTATGCTTCTTTGTGAACATTTCTGGCCTGCAGCCATTGCTCGAAAGACATATGTGCTGTCTGTGCCACATCATTGAACGTCATGGTAGCCATATCTCGCAGGGCTTTCATGGTCGACTTGAAGCCTTCCTGACTCATCCATCCGTACGGTTCACCTTTGCCCACCTGATAAGCCTTATTTCCTTTCTTATAATCCACGAAGGCGAAGCCAACATTGCAGGGCATATCAACGGGCTTACCGAGATAATCCATTAAATTACGGATCTTGCCCTTGTTTCCCCAAAACAGACCATGACCCGTATCCAGCGTTGTACCATCGAAGAGGCCCTTATCGAAACAGGTTTCCAGATCGGGAGAACATTTTGGCACCCATGCGCCTATCATTCCCAGAACGCGTTTGAAACCATTCGCATCCAGTTCAAGACCGTCAATGGTGACCTTGTTGCCTTTTCCGACAAAAGAGGCAAGACGTCCGCCGATAAAAGGGGCTTTCTCAAGCACCAGTACCTTCTGGTTGAAATCTTTTGAAAGGAGGGATGCAGTACCTAGTCCTGCTACACCTGAACCGATAATAATTGCATCGTATTGTTTTTCCATAATTAACACCTTTGTATTCTTAAGTATTGTTTAGTATTTTTGATCTGACATATTCTCAAAGATTGTATACCAGATCGTTTCGAAAAACACTTTTTGGAGCGGACTCAAGATTACTCACTTTGTCTGCAACTCCTTTAAACAGACCCATTCGTTGACGGATCTCCTCTGCTGCCAACATACCTGTTTTCACAACCGCCGGCAGCCCGTTGTACCCGGTTTGTTTGACTCCGTCTCCAACATTATAAAGATTAATAATTGGTGTTTTGCCGGGCATGTCCTTGCCAGGCCAGGAATGCATGCCTGGCCAGAAGTCCCGATAAAGCCCAGTCAACAGGACTGTAGCATTCTTGTTAAAATCGGGGAAAATGGATCTAAGATCATCAAGGCAGATTTCGATCTCATTTTTTCGACCTTTTTCAGTGGACAAGGCATCCAGTGATTCGGGTATCGCATTGGCAATCAACAAGTGGTTACCAGCAGGTGCCAGATCAGGGCAGATTTTTGTTGGCTGATAGACTGCATTAACCCGTTTTGAATTGGTAAGAAGAAGATGATTTTGTTCAAATAAAGGTTTCTCCAATCCCACCTGGATGCAGATCACTGCCGTAGGCCTCAGTTTACTTTCCAATTCGGACAAATAATCCCGGTCGAACTTCTGTTTTCCAACCAGTTCCACAGTTTTTTTGGGACCGGTATCACTAATGACAACCTGTGCATCAATCCGGAATTCCCTGTCCAGATTTCTTAAAACGGCTCCCTGTACAATGTCTTCATCGGTAATAATCTGTGTAACCCTGGAACTTGTCCAGATCTCCCCGTTGTTTCGTAAGACAATCTGACCCAGTGCTTCAGGCAGGGCGACACTTCCTTTGGCGCAATAACCGAACTCGTTCGCGCCTTTTAATGCCTTGATAAATTTAAAGAAATAGCAAGCTGATACCTGATCCAGCTTCACCATTAAGGCTGCTTCAACCAGAGCCTTAAAAACCTCCATGATTCCGGAATGCTTGCTGAATTGTCGTATCCATTCGTAAAGTGTAATCCCGGGAGAAGGTTCTTTCCAGTTTAATGCCCTTGACAAGGCAGACATGATTTTCTCAACCGAAGCCTGACTTGCGCCCGATGCTTCCAGTAAAACCTTCATACCTCCTTTTTGAGGAACTTTGAACGGTTTACCCTTAATCAAGTATTGAGCAGCTCCTGCCGGTACAACATCAAAGTCGGCCCCTGTTTGTGTGAAGAGTTCCTGTACAATTCCGTTTGTCTCAACTCCAATAACTCCCGTTGTGCACTTATACCCTTTGTATTCCAATGTTGAACAGCGACCACCTATACGTGGCATTTTTTCTGCCACCAATACCTTATAACCATCTTTGGCAAGAAGAGCTGCCGCACTCATTCCTCCCATACCGGAACCGATCACCAGAACATCAACCTGTTTTTTTCGCATAATTTTCCTTTAGCAATGCTATGGCTACTCTCCTTTCTTTTTCTTTTGCCGGTTCCCTGTGGATTAAAGCATCGGTTGGGCAATAATCCAGACAATCAAGGCATTCAACACATTTATCCATGTTGACAACTGCCATGCCGGGACATTCGATTGCTTCTTCCTGGCAGGCAGTAACACACATTGCACAGCCGGCGCAAAGTGTTTGATCAACCGTGATCATTAGAAGAATGCTCCTCCGTTGATCACCATAATATGACCCGTCATGTAGTTGGTAGCTGATGAAGCAAGATACAAGGCTCCCTGGGCTATCTCTTCCGGTGTGGCAACAACCTTTAACGGAGTCAGCTTGTATTCCTGCGCCATCAGCTTGTCATTACTCCACAGCGCTTCACTGAATCCTGTTTTAACAATTCTGGGCGCAATTGCATTTACACGAACATTGTAAGGCCCTAGTTCCATCGCCATCTGCTTGGTCAACATATTGATTCCAGCCTTGCTGATACAATAGGGACCAAGACCAGCAGCAGGACTGACACCGCCGGCTGATGAAATATTGATGATATTTCCCGATTTCTGGGTCTGCATAATTTTTCCAACCAGCTTGCTCAACAGAAAATAACCCTTAAGGTTTGTATCGATGATATGATTAAAAATCTTTTCATCGGTATCGACAATATCACCCATGGCCGGATTGGTGGCGGCGTTGTTTACCAGCACGTCTATTCGACCGAACTCTTCCATGGACTTGTCCACCAGGTTCTGCAAATCTTCCGGCTTTTTAGCGTGGGTTGGAATACAAACCGCTTTTCTTCCCATACCACGAACTTTTTCTGCTACTTTTTCCAGGTCTTCAAGCTTTCGACTGGCAACAATGATATCAGCCCCGGCATCAGCAAAAGCCAGTGCAATAGATTCGCCGATACCACGACTACCGCCGGTGACCAGTACTACTTTGTTTTCAAACGATAGATGAGAACAGTCCATTTTTTCTCCCTGTTTTTTTGGTTCTAGGCTGTCAATATTTCGACCAACCAACAACTATTTATAAATTATAAAAGATCTCTTTTATTTTTTCTCAATCTGGAAGCAATTTTCCAAATCCTGGTCCAAAATCAACGTCATAACGAGCCTGCAAAGCAAGCCCGTTAAACCAAGCTAATCGCCAATCGCTAACAGCTAATGGCTATTATTTACTGCGATCCACCTGCGCCATCTCTTCAACCAGCGCCTGACACTCTTTAATCACCTTGCCGCCTTCCATAAAAATGGTCATTCTTTCAGCCATTGGTGATCCTTCACCATGGAGACAGATCGTCTCCAGATCTGCTGTTGTGATTCTTCGAATCAGATCCAACATTCTCAGACGATTTTCAGTCGAGATATGCTTGGCTCCCTGCAGATACTTATCAATATCAGGTCGCAGTTCCGGCAGTTGGTAATCTTTGTAGGTCGGTGCTGTTACCAGCAATCCACCTGCCAGATCTTCAACAATTTTAATGACATCATGATAATTATGGGCAAAATGATATTTGGCCATATTGGTCGCTATCGGATTAGGGACAGCCACTCCACCTCTCATCACAAAGTCATAACAGGCAGTCTTGGACAGCGACTTCAATGTTTCCAGATAGATCACCAGATCTATCATTTTTTCTTTTACGTGTGGGGCTTTGGTAATCCCATTATACTCGGCTATGGCAGAGGCAACACCCACAAATTGTTCTGACAGCGGGATGCGGTATGAACACCCGGTTCTCCTGTGCATCAGTGCGAAGTTGTAAACCATGGTGGCTGCAAATTTCCATTCTCCACAAAGGAAAACCCTCTCCCAAGGCACCAGGACATCATCAAAAATGATGAGCGAATCGGTATGGACTCTCAATGGTCGACTGTTCGGGAATTCCAATGAACTGATGTGAGAGGTGAAAGGTCGGCAGATCTGTCTAACTCCTTTGGTGTTGGCAGGGATCGCAAAAGCAACGGCATAATCCGCATCTTGCTCTGTCATGGCATGACAAGGGATAGCGATAATATCATTACAGTAAGCCGCCCCGGTAATATGAACCTTGGCACCCCGAACAATGATTCCTTCATCTGTTTTTTTGACAACCCGCACATTAAAATCAGGATTGGCTTGATTCGGATCGGATGGTCTTAACATCCTGTCACCCTTAACATCGGTTACGGCAGCGCAAGTAGCCAGATCCTGTTCCTGTAAAACCTTGCGGTAATTGGCAATACGCTCCATGTAATCCTTGTTCCCCATCAGGTTGGCAGTGATTTCAATGGCGTTAAGCGCATCGGCTCCAATGTCATGAGCCAGGGGAATAAAACCGTCACCCAGTTCTGTTGCCTTGACAATCAATTCATGCGCTTTCAACAGATCGTCTGAATTTTGTGGTTTGTAATAATAACGACTGATCTCTTTGCCTGTTTCCGGATCCTTCATAACAGCCATATCGCGGTATTTCGGGTCTTCACACATTTCAAAATCGATCGCCATCAGATCCGCACAAACACTTAGATTGGGATGAGTAGCAACATTCTCTACCTTCTCCCCTTTGTAATATACGATCCGTCCGTCATTTAAACTTTCTCTGTATTGTTCCGGTGTAATTAATCCCATTGTTTGTTTCCTTCCAGGACACGTTTGTCCTGATATAATTTTAGGTTAATAATGCAACTTCCAGTGTATTAAAAGTGTTTTGTTATCAATGAAAAGCCACCTGAAGAAGAGATCAAAACACTAAAGAAGAGAGGGTGATGACACTAACCCTGTTTCAGATGGCTTTTCAAAGATTCTTCTCGGCCAGTTTAACCCTCGGACCGAGGTTCAATCCTTATCAATTCCAGATTCCAGGACTTGGTTATTTTAGGAATTCCGCGATATATGATTCTGTACTCTTCATCTTTTTTCCTCAATTTCTGGTTTAGGTTATCGTGGTTAGCCTGTTTGGTTCAATTTTCACCAATGCTATCGGTAACCATATCGATTTAAAGAATCCCTCCTGGGATTTTTACCTGGTGACCGCGGTTAATGCGCGGTTCTGCGTTAAGTCAAATTGTGACACCCCTTTCTGCAAATGAAGTGCCAAGTAAATTTTTCTATTATTTCAATGGCTTTAGAATTGTGTTCCGCTTTCAACACCTTCAATTAACAATATGTTGATTTGGGAGTCAATATATTGATCACGATTAGTCTGAAGACTGTATTTTTTGCAGACATTGCACAAAAACACGGCAATCTGATTATTATTAAGATTATAAAAATCGATCTCGGCGGCATACAGTGGTGGTATCCATATGTCAATTCCTGAATCCCGGATCAGAGTCCCATAAGCGCTTAAATGAGCACATTTTGCCAAGATCAGGGAATAGGGTAAGGCGGGGTTATATCCCCGCCAGAACTAGCTCAAAGACGGCCATGTAAGACCGCCTTACCGTTTTGAAAAACTGGATTTTTTATCGAAAATATTTTTATTTAAGCACTTATTGGGTTGGAGTCCAGGATGGCACGTCGCCGCAAACAGCGGGCCATTAAGCCCAGGCAACACAAAAAATCATGGTAACATCAACCGGATAATGATCGGTTCACGCTGTGTTAATAAACAGGTCGTAATTTCCATTGGCTCTTTAATTGCACCCACCTGAAAAACATTAAAGGATAACTGATGACATCAACACTAACGACTTATGGATCTGTTCAGCTGATAACCGGCAAAAAACACTCAAAATTTCCCTACTGCAATTCAATTTTTATTGAAGAAGCGGGTTTAATCATCGACCCGTCCTGCAACGGTAACATTCTGAAGGAGTTGCACCGCTCGGGAAAAATAAAAAATGTATGCTTGACCCACTGGCATGAGGATCATTTCAGGTATCTACATCTGCTGGATAATTGTGACCTCTGGGTTTCAGAAAAGGATGCCGTTCCCCTTGGGTGTATTGAAAAATTTATGGAATGGTACGGAATCGATGGGACTGAGGGTAAGGATCTCAACAAAATTATCCGACACAAAATGGAATCGGAAATCCATTTTAAAGCCCGAGTTCCTGATAAATTACTACAAGACGGTGATATTCTGGAACTGGGATCGGTCTCCATTGAAGTCATTGCATCACCCGGGCATAGCCCGGGTCATCTGTCCTTTTTCTTTCGTGAACCGAAAATTCTGTTTTTGGGTGATTACAACCTGGATAGTTTCGGTCCCTGGACGGGTGATCCCTATTCTGATATTGATCAGTGTATACAAACCATCCATCGTTTACGTCAGGTTCCGGCAGAGATATTGATCACCGGCCATCGCCCGACGCCAATAACCGATGACCCATCAGACTACTGGGATCGATACCTAGGGGCAATTGCAAAAAGGGAGAAAAAAATTCTGAAATTCCTTTCAAAACCAAGATCCATAAACACGATCATCGATCAATGGATTGTGTTGGGAAAAGCAAAGGAGCCCATCGAATATTTTCGTTTCGGAGAGAAAGCACATATAAAGAAGCATCTCCGCCGCCTTTTGAAACAGGGACAGATTGCCTATCAAGGCGGCTATTACCATTGTTCGAATTAACACAGTTCAAAATAAATGTTTGCAAACAAATAAAAAATACTGTTTGTATTTTTTTAAACCCAAGAAGTAAGTCAGACTTAATGACAACCGAGAAAAACCATGAAAAATATTGTCGAATTCGGCCCTGTTCAATTCATCCGCGGCACAAAAGGCGGACGCTATCCTTTCTGCAATTCCATATTTCTTGAATCATCAGGCATATTGATTGACCCTTCCAGCGATCGGGAGATCTTGAAGGGATTGTCTAAAAAAGTTAATTCCGTTTGGTTGTCACACTGGCATGAAGATCATATCATGCATCTGGATCTGTTTGAAGAAGCAACGCTTTGTATGCATGAACTTGATACTCCTCCCCTGAAAAGCATCGAAACCTTCATCGATTGGTACGGGGTTGGTGATCAAAATAAACCGGAATTAAAGGAGCGTTGGAGAAAAATGCTGGTGGAGATGTTTAACTATAAACCTCGCACGGTTATTTTGGATTTGGAAGAGGAGCGTTTGGAATTGGATGGAATAACCGTAGAGATTATTCACACTCCCGGTCACAGCCCCGGAAACCTGTCTTTCTATTTTGTCGAACCTGAAATTCTGTTTCTGGGTGATTATGATCTGACGCCATTTGGTCCCTGGTATGGCGATCGCCATTCCGATATCGATCAGATTATCAGTTCGGTGAACAGATTAAGACAGATACCGGCCAGAACATGGCTAACAGGTCACGAACACGGGATATTCGAAAGCAATCCTCATCAGACCTGGGATGACTACTTAAAAGTAATCGATACACGGGAGGAGAAACTACTGGCGTTCCTGAGCCAGCCCAGGACAATTGAGGAGATTGGTGAGGCATGGATTGTATATGGAAAACCGAAGGAACCCATCGAAGAGTTCAAACTGATGGAACAAATCAGTATGAAAAAACACGCCGACAGGCTCATAGAAAGAGGCGAGGTAAAGTATTCCGATGGAAAATATGTTCGCAGCTGATCTTTTGATTTTTATTTCGTAGTTTGACAGCGAATTTAGTGCATTCTTAGAGTCTAACAGTCAATATATTGACTGTTAGCTTTGATCAAATTCATCGTCATCCAGAACGATCATTCTATTGGAGCATATCAGAGCAGTATCACGTTTCGGGAATGATTTTACGGCCCTGGTTGACAAGGTTTTTTCAAAGAAAACATCATCTTCCTGTGAGAGCGCACCCGTCATCGCAATGTCTTTTAAACGGAACTGCTGCATGGTCTTCTGCAGGTTCAATGATTGACTCTTCAGATCGTCGGAAGAGGAAGCGGTTTCCTCAGATATGGATGAATTCTGCTGGACAATGTCATTCACCTGATTAAGCGCTTTTGTCATCTCTTCAATACCTGTCCGCTGCTCTTCAGATCCCAGGGCGATTTCCTGCACCAAACCATTGACTTTGTTCACACTCTCCATGATTTTGGTTAGATTCTCAGCTGTGCTGTTGACTTTTTCAACACCTTTTTCCATCTCCTTCATGGTGGTTTCAATCAGTTGAGTGGTGTTTTTGGCAGCTTCAGCACTTCTACCGGCAAGATTCCTGACCTCTTCCGCCACAACCGAAAAGCCCTTGCCGTATTTTCCGGCTCTGGCTGCTTCAACAGCGGCATTCAAAGCCAAAAGATTTGTTTGAAAGGCAATCTCATCAATTACCTTGATAACTTTTGTAACATTCTGACCGGTTTCAGCAATCCTGTTCATGGTACTCACCATATCATCCATCTGCTGTGTTCCAGCTGTAACAATTTCCAGGGTGCTTTCCGTTAATCGTTTTGACTGCCCGGCGTTATCATTATTCTTTTTGGTAAGATTTTCAATTTCACTCATGGAAGAGGAGATTTCCTCCAAGCTTGCAGCCTGGGTTGAAGTTCCATTAGCCAGTATCTGGGCTGATCTGGACAGCTCTGTTGCACCCGAATTGATCAAATGGCTGGCATCCACAACATTGAGGATGGTACGGCTTAGCAGGTCTATTGCCGTGTTGACACTCCCTTTCATCTTTTCCAACTCTCCATCCAACTGATAACTGATTCGTTTGGACAGATCACTTTGAGAGACAGAGTTCATAACCTGGTTTACATTCTCCAACGCTTCTCTCAGTTGGGCATTGATCTCCTCAGATTTTGCCTGGGCTTCTGTAAAGCGAACCAGGTTTCCATTACTGGTGATCTCAAAAATACTACCCAACACCATTGCAAAAACGACAAGAACAGCATAAGTCACAAGAGTGTATTTCTCAAGCTCATCTCCTGATAATCCTGACGGAGCCAATTCGATACCGCTGCTTTTTAAGGAGTAGATGAAAATCAAGGCCGCAATTGATATTAATCCCCAGAGAATTCCTGCTCTCAATCCCAACATCATCAAGGCGCACATGGAGACCAAGGCCAGGTATGAGGCTATGGTGCTCGTTATCCCCCCCCGCATTAGAACCACCAATACCGCGAGGGTAAACAAACCTCCAATGACAATGTTGGCTGAAATTATCTTTGATCCGGTATATTTGAGAATAAAGGGAGCAACCATAATAAACAGGCTGAAACCAATCACAACCAATGCAACTTTCAGGTTTACATTAATAAATATACTTCTGAAGCTTTGCAGTAAAACAACAAAGCCGACAAGCAGACCAATGCCAACTATCATTTTTGCACGACCGAATTCCCTGATTTCCTTCTTGATTTCATCAGGAACAAACCATTCAATGATACCCATAAACAATGAAGCCACGATTATCTCCTTATAATATTTTTCAGCATCATTTCTCTCCCTTAATGACAGTGAGTTATATACCAATGGCAGATACTACGTCAATCCGTGATAGAATCCGAATGATTTTAACAGTCTGGAAAAATGGATGGCTGAAAACCCGTGGTGTGAATGCATTGATAAAAATCGTGTTTTCTTCAGAGAAGGTATTCAACCAAAGTTGGAAATTAGCCTTGATGTCAGTCCATCTCCGGTGATCAGCAGAATCGATCCGCAATAGTCTTGGCAAGCTTAAGGGTGTGTTTTTTAATCTCTTCCAGACTGCGTCCCGGATATTTTGCGTATGAGATCATCAACCCGTTCAATGAAGCGAATATGGCGTGGGATGCAATCCTGGTGTCTTCCCTGAATCCGGATCGTATCAGGATTCTCTCAAGATTGTTCATCCAGGTCCTCATAATCGGGTCCATCTTGAGTGAGGTTTCGGACGGCAAACCGCCTCCCAACATGAAATGAGACATCATCTGATAAAATGTCATGTTTTCATTAAGATAGTGAACATGAAGTTCACAGTAGCGATGGATTGAAAGCGGTTTGCTTGCTGCCAGCTCTTCCTCAATCAACCGGTTGATTTCGCTGGCATGGGACAAAAAAATGTCAATGAACAACTCGTCCATGTTTTTGTAATACCGATAAATGGTACCGGAACTGACTCCGGCCTCCTTTGCAATCTCCCGAGCGGTTACTTTCCTGAAGTCCTTCTCGGAAAACAGTCTTTGTGCAGCTGAGATGATCAGATTTCTGCGTGCTTCCCGCTCCTTTTCCTTCAACTCCTTGAATGTTGTCATATTTTGAATACGTTGGGTTTACACCAACCGGACTCTGGATAAATATATTCAGAGTCCGGTTACGGTTTTTTGACTAAATTGTTTAGTCCACTCCGAGAAGTATTATAATGTTCAATTTGAGCTCTTAACTCAATGATCGGAAAACCATAGAAATTCTGAACCGCTGTCATACCGGACTTGATCCCTTACGCGCTTATTTATGCACTTTTTTGATACAAAATAAAAGTTCCCTGAATGGTAGGGCGGCCCTACGTGGCCGCCTTTCGGTACTAATTTTCTATTTTGCCCTCATGAACATCCCACATATCCTCATCGGTGAAACATCGCTCAGATTCATCCGGTTTCATGGCATCCGCCTCCATTTTTCTTCTGTCATAAGTATCGCTTAGCACTTCCTGAAAATACTCATGTTGAATGAGAAGATTCATAATTTCGCTGGTTCCGGTCCAGATCAAGGATAGCCGGGTATCTCGCAGCGCCCGTTCGACGGGGTAAACTTTCGTGTAACCAATACCTCCCATTACCTGCATGGCGTTGTTAACCACATTCCATGCTGTTTCGGTTGCGAATCGTTTTGCTTCACTGACAATTCGACGAGAATTGGGAGCGTTGGCATCAACCGCTTGAGCTGCCATGTAAGTTAGAGCCCGGGCTGCATCCAATTGCGTAATTGAATTGGCAATTGTAAAATTTACTGCTTGAAACTGTTTGATCTTCTTGCCGAAAGCCACCCGTTTATCCGCATATCTGACAGCCAGATCCAATGCCCCCCACAACCCCAAACACCCTGCAGCCGAGGTCAGTCTCTCGGGAATCATCATCTGGTTAAAACAGAGAGCTCCACCATGCAGTTCGCCCAATAAATTCTCTTTTGGAACTTTCACATCCCGAAACACGAGCCGACCGGTTCCGCCACCGCGACAACCCATCAAATCATAAAGATACTCAGCTTCAACGCCCGGTCCCTTATCAACAATCAATAAACTGATACGATTGTATTTATGAGCGTCGGGTTCAAAATTGGTTTTACAATAAACAACAAAAAAATCAGCTCCTTCGGCGCCGACCACAAACCGCTTTTGCCCGTTGAGGATAAAATGATCTCCATCCAAAACCGCCTTGGTGGTTGCTCCAAAAAAGTCGGACCCTCCCCTTGGTTCAGTCAGTGCTTCAGCAGAGATCAATTTGCCCTCAAGATAGGGAACCAGGTATTTTTGTTTCTGTTCTTCCGTGCCAAAACAGTTAAGAGCTTCACCAACAATGGACGGCATGGCGAAGGCACACCCCAATGCGATTCCCAAACAACCAATCTCCTCTGTTGCAGCGACCTCAGCCACCCAACTCATCTCCCTGCCACCGTATTTTTTGGGAAAGCGAATACCCCTCAGATTCTGCTTGGCTAATTTCTGTACAAATTCAACCGGATATACAATTTCATCATTGTCCATCTTTCTCAAGAAATCGCTGCTAATCTCCTCTCTTACAAATTGTCTGACCTCGTCTCTCAGTTCCCTTACCTCCGGGGGTAAAATAAAATCGTACATAACCATCCTCCTTAATCGATTATCATTTGTCAGTTCCGTAACATGAAATTTTATAATGAACATTGTTCATTATAAGGAACACAATTATTTTGTCAATCAAGAAATCACTCCAGTAATTGTTTTATTTCCACAATCACCGGGTTGTAGTCAATTGCATCCACCACACAGAATATTTTGATAAAACAGGATAAGTTCAATCGTGTATATGTTTTCACAGCCCCTTGTTTTGCTCCTTTAAAACTCTTTCAGCGTTTTTCGATAGCAGCAATATTAAAAGATCCATCAGATTTAAGTAGTGAGCCTTCAACTTTTCTCCGAGCACCTTCGGGAGGTTATAATAAATATTCAATTTGATGGAGCGAAGCGAGTCAAATTAAAGCTGACAGCCAATTGCTAATCGCTAAAGCCTTTTACATAACTATAAATACGTATCAATGCAGTACCAGCTATCAAAACAGGTTCAAAACAAGAGTAATAGATTATATGAGTTATACGCTCAAACCTTCATCCATCCCATTGACAATCAACAGAGAACTTTGACCTAATTGAATCATATTCAAAACAAACGCGTGTGTTACCAGACAAAACATCTTATTGAACATAATATCAAACCAATGGAATTAACTATTGAAGTTTTTGTCCTTCTGTTTTTTGTCGGTCTTCTGGCAGGTTTTATCGATTCCATTGCAGGAGGGGGTGGGCTTATATCTTTACCGGCACTGCTTTTTATAGGTCTGCCGCCGCAAATTGCTCTGGGTACCAATAAACTGCAAGGCACCTTTGGAGTTTGCACGGCTGCCTTCAATTTTGTACGAAAAGGTAAAGTCAATCTCAGGGAATGCCTGTTGGGCGTCCTGGCAACATTGGTAGGTGCAATGATTGGCGCTTATACCATTCAGCGTTTGGATTCGGAGTTTATAGGTAATTTGGTGCCGTTCTTACTACTTTTTGTACTGATTTATACTGCTTTCTCAAAAAACCTGGGATTTGAAGATCGAAAAGCACGATTGTCCAAGAATCTGTTTTATCTTTGGTTTGGACTGATGTTGGGATTTTATGACGGTTTTTTTGGCCCGGGAACCGGCTCATTCTGGACGGCAGGTTTGATGATTCTTTTGGGCTTTAATATTACCAAAGCCGTTGGCGTGACAAAAGTTATGAACTTCACCAGCAATCTGGTAGCGTTGATCGTTTTTTCATTGAAAGGGAATGTTCTTATTTCTGTTGGTATCACAATGGCCGCCGGTCAGATTATCGGTGCCCGCGTAGGGTCCAGTCTGGCCATCAAAAAGGGAGCTAATTTCATACGGCCATTGTTTCTATTGATCGTTCTGCTGACAATCATCCGGCTACTATATCGGAATTATTATGTATGATCGCTGATTTTTTATACAACGTTGTTGATAAAGTATACTAACTAAGCACAGCTACAACCCGCAATATTATATCCGCCCTCATAACCAGGAATTTCGAGCTCATCAATATAAAAGTTAAATCGTTTGTATACCTTGTCAACAACGTCCCCTTTTTACAGGGTCAAGTCTTTAATTTTGACATTTTTATATTTGCAAAAATAGTGGCCTGGCTGATTTAGTCAGAGTTTAACAGCAGTTTCAAAGACAAAGCTCTGCAAAAGGAAGTTGCAGAGCTGAAAAAATCTATTTGCGCATTTACGCATGCCTGCCCCCTTTCTCAACTCCACTCTTTACTAGCGGACTAAGTAGATATTCGAGTCCATTGATTTTTATTTCCAGCATCATAGCCATGAACTCGCCTAATTCTCCTTCAGGAAATCCGTTGTTGGAGAACCAAATAAAATAGGATTCCGGTATTTGGATTAGAAGTCTATTGGCATATTTCCCAAAAGGCATACGATAATTTGCCAGTTTAACAAGAATCTCTTTTTTGTGGTTGGGACCGGTTAGCATATTGAGTCGATTATTGGTCGTGTTGAAAAGTTGGGATCTATGATAGATGTTTTGATATCCAAGTCAATTTTCCAAAAAGGTTAGCCTTTAAGCTGGATAATGATCATCTTCAAACCAACGCTTTATTGTGTAGCTTGGATTTAATACCAAGCCGTTTGCTGCGGAGTAGTTCATTTATATTCTTATCGTATCTCGCTCTTTCTTTAAAGCGTTTAGTTCTTCTTCAATCTTGATGGAAAGAGAGCCAAGCACCACCACCTTTTCTTCTTTGGTGAGAGGCTCTCCCTTATAAAACTCCTTAAATGCCTTCTCAGCCCCTATATCTGGTGAAGAACGGACCCCACGAGGCTTAGCCCAATAATACCAGTTCCTCTTATCTTCTGTTTGAATTCTGTGTTCTGCTCCTTCAATAACCATACGAAAAGCTTTATCAATTTTGTCGGGATCAGCAAGTAATCGGGCTTTTTCTAAATCATAATCTCTGAAACAGGCTTCCAGACTGTAAGGGATTGCTCGTCCGGAACCCAGTACATCAGCAGCGTGTTTGTATCCCAGTCCTAACGCTTTGGTCTTTAAATTCATATCGTACCCCTTATAAAATTGAACCGGTTGAACAGTAATCCTTATAGAACGCAATGAAATAAGAGAAAGTGGTGAGAATACTTTCGCTTATATTTATAATTGTCATCCGGTAAAAACGCTTTGTCATCAAAATACTTCCATCTCATGCAGCAGCTTTTATCATCATGTGACGGTGTTATCGTATGCGAGATCGTTGCGGTGTATGATGGTGAGTAATGGGTGATCCTTTTTTTTCAGACTTTTACCCCTCTATTAGAAAACGAAATAATTCTGACCGAGGATTAATCCATTCTTTTTTAGAAATTGGTCGATCTGTTTCTGCTGCTGATCAGGTGGAATGACGGTATTGATTACCAATGGGTTCTCTAATTCATAGAACCGGTCCAGTGGGTGAATGATCTCTCCATAAATGCCACCGTCATATTTGTTGTTTTGCCAATCCATCCAGGTAAAAGGCTGATGGTTGTCCAATAGTTTTTTCGCTACAAGCTTGCCTTTTCTGGCGGTCCCCCAGAGTACGAGACTCGAATGGGATGTTTTCTCAAATTTCAGGAAGTGGTTCAATTTTAATTCGAAGAAAGCATCCTGTTGGTACGCTTTCAAAGTTCGTGATGCCCTATTTGGATGTTCGCGCCATAAATGGGTGATGTTTTTTGTCCCGATGATATTGAAGCCGTGGTCACGAAGCTGAAATACCATATCATAATCTTCCGGATAATGCATGGAGTCATATCCACCGATCGAAAAAAACTCATCAGCATGCATCATCCAGTTGGGAGAGGCAAGGGTGCACTCGCGATAGATCTCAGCAAAGAAAGATTCCCGGTCGATCACACCGTTCAACCAGTTCTGGTATTTTAAATATCCGGCAGATATCGGTTGATCGGAAAAATACTGTACCTTTCCCGTGGCAACGGATTTGGAAGGTGAACTCTGTAGAATACTCAGAAGGGTTTTCAGCTTATTTTCCGGCATTAAATCGTCGGCATCCATACGAGTCACATATTCTCCGGAGATATGCCGCTGGGCAAGGCGCAACGCAGGCAGAATGCCATTTCCTGCGTTTGTAACCCAGTTGATTCGCTGATCGCTTTGTTTGTATTTCTCGATTATTTCAGTAGTATTATCTGTCGAGTGATCATCGACAATGATCAACTCCCAATCGGGACAGGTTTGTTTGATTACCGATAAAATACAGACCTCTATATACAATCCGGCATCTTTAGCAGGCACCAGGATTGAAATCATATTAAAGTCAGGATTTCAGATCTCAGATAAGGATTGAGCTTCATTTTCTTCAAGATCGAAAAGAATACTTGGACACACAAAAAACAGGTTCTTATCATCTTTACTGCCCACGTCGGACACTGCTTTTTAGTTTTACGGCAAAACCCGTCGCTTTCCATGTTGCCTTCGAATATATCCAACCGAGAATCGAAGTCACTTCGGAATCGTATGAGTAATTCATGATTTCATCCCCGCCGATTTTTTCAGCCTCTTTCAGGAGAGCTTGGTAACCCTTTCCGCCAATCATCAGAACACCGAACCACAACGTTGTTTCTCCAGTAACCGACACACGATCAATGACTTCAAAATCGTTGCTGTTCAGTTGAAATACGGTTCCCGTTTGAATGATGCCTGCTTTTTCGGTTGAAGTGTAGATACAGCCAGACAGGCTGATCATCAATCCCATAATCGCAATTACAATCACTGAATGCTTCATTGTTTTACCTCCTTGAGTCATATTCAACAAATGATCAAATGATCTGATCATAGAAAAAATCTGAAGTATAGCGACCTTAAAAATGAATTCGGATTCACATTTAAGTTTTCATCCGTAAAAGTGCTTAATGGCAATGCATCACATTATAATAACGGGTCTGCGTAAATGTATATTATTTATTTTTTGTAGTGCAGAATTCCCGAATAACGAAAGGGCAAAGCAGGTTTGCTGCTTTGTCTACAAGGAATATGAAGCCAGCATAAAGGAGTTTCAAACGAAATTCATCAACCCTCAATAAACAACTCGAAAACAGAAATTCTTAAAAGACAGAGTCCTGCCAGAGGAAGATGCAAATCTGAAAAAATCCATTTACGCATTTACACAAGTCTGCCTCCCTTTTCAACAGGGGAAATCAAACTGGAGGTGCTCGTATCCCCTATAGTTTAAAAGGATTGAGGTGGTATTCTCTGATGATTTCGGTTGTTTTTACCAGATTTTTCATAAAATCATCCATCTGATTGGGGATTTTCCGAAACACCCGATGACCATACAGATTCACCTTTTCTATATTAATATCCTCATCGGCTGTAATGCTGATAAGGTGGGATTCCGGGTAGCGTGCTTTTAGGTCTGCAGCGGCATCATGACCGATACCGTCGGGAAGATTAACATCAAGAAAGCAGATATGGGGAGAGTAAAGTGGATTTTGTGCCAGATAGTCCTTCATCTCTTTAATGGTCTGGAACGATAGGATATCAACATAGGACAGAATATCTTCAAAATGCTCCTCAATCATTTTCACCAGGACTTTGTCATCTTCCAGCAGTAAGACATTGGTTCGCTGACCACTGAACTCCTGTTCCGCCTGCAGGCTGTTTTTATGGATGGCAACAAAGGCATCATAGTGATCCAGGAATATCTTCAACATTTTCGGATCAAATGATTGAAGCGGATTCAGTCGCTGATCACCTTCTTTTAACACGGTCATGGCATCTTTATATGAAAATGCTTTTTTATAACTTCTTTTTGAGATAAGTGCGTCAAACACATCCACAATGGCAGTTATTCTGGCTGCCAGAGGGATGGCTCGCCCCTTCAACCCATCGGGATAACCTGTTCCGTTCCATTTTTCGTGATGAAACATGGCGATTTCGTTTGCCATCTTAAAATCCGGATTTCTACCGATAATAATGGAGCCGTACAAGGTATGATTTTTAATCGATTCAAATTCTTCATCAGTCAGCCTGCCGTTTTTATTCAACATGGCAGAAGTAATATGGATCTTGCCGACGTCATGCAATTGAGCTGATATCTGAATATCCTTTTGATACTGCTCATTCATCCCAACAAGGTTTGACAGAAGTTGACTATAATTCCCAATTCGTATGGTATGATCTCCCGTATCCTGATCAAAAACTTCAGCAGCCCTGGCCAATGTTCCCACAGCATACTGAAACAATCTTTCCAGAGATTTTTCACTTGCCAGTCTTTCCGTTACATCCCTGATAATACCACGAAAACCAGCATTAATTTCCCCATCTTTGATCAGGGATATGGAGGATTCCAGGAATTTCTGCGGACCGTCCGGTCCAGGAACTTCCCACTTCATCATGGGTGCAGTTTTACCTGACTTGGAGACATATTCCAGTGTTTTTTCCAGTTTACTAATATCAACCTTTTTCTCCAATAGTCCGAACTTCTTATCAACCAGTTTATCCTTCGATGCATCCAGAATTTTGGCCAGGGAATCATTCAAAAACTTAAGATTCCCATTCATATCCAGTTCGTAATACCCCTCCTCTATATTCTCCAGTATTGAACGATACTTCTCTTCGCTTTTCTGCAGTCGCTTTTTGGCTTCCTGTTTCTCGTCAATCTCCTGCAAAAGATGATCATTGATCTTCTTCAAATCATTCGTCCTTTCCTTTACAATGCCTTCAAGATCATCCTTGTGCTTTCTTAATTCCTCTTCTATCTCTTTTTGATCTGTTATTTCCCGCCTTATCAAGGTGACACCGCTGATCTCGTCTTCATCTCTAATCGGCCCTACCCGGGTTGCATACCAGGTCGGATTGCCATTTGCATCCGGTAGCTTAATCTCATAACTGGATATTTGACCGGTTTCAAATACCGATTCAATTTTGTTTTTAACTGACTCTTTGAATTCGTCAGGGATAAAATCATAGATGTTGTTTCTCTCACTACTGGCTTGTGAACCTGCAATCGGTCGATTGATAAAGACAATATCGCCATTTCGATTCGCATGGATGATTATGTCCGGAGAATTATCGATCAGGGATCGATATTTCTCTTCACTGGTCTTTAGCGACTCCTCAGATTGCTTCCTTTTTTCCTCTTCCATGACCAGACGAATATGCACATTAACCTTTGCCTGCAATTCGGCATGATCAAACGGTTTTATCAGATAGTCATCTCCCTTGACCTCATAAGCCTTCAGCCGGTCATTCAGACTTGCCTTTGCCGACAGAAATAAAACCTTTATATCAGATAACTTTTTATCTTCACGGATGCGTCTGCAAACCTCATAACCATCCATTTCCGGCATCATGATATCAAGTAGAACAACGTGAGGCATAATCTTATGAATCTCAGCTAATGCTTCACTACCAGATTCAAACATATAAGTCTCGTAGTTGTTGTCTAATATCTCCGAAACCAGATCGCGTGATGATGGGTTGTCATCAATAATCATAACCCGGTACTGCTTGTTTGATGAGTCCATGGATATTTGGCTTTGCTGAATCATTTAATATCGGAAAAAAATGAGTACTTATGCAACAACCGCCTTAGAATCATTTTACTTTGAGAATTATTGACCATTGCGTTGTAGCTAATCTGCCGTAATTGCATCTCTGCTACTAACTATCCGTTTTAAACAAATATGTCCATTCTTGATTGGATTGGTATAGATTATGTCACATTGTAAATACGGCAAACAACTCCAATAATAAATACCAGTATCTCTTAATTCAAAAAGTTACCGCATATAACTTCAGTAGGTTAAGATTGCCATAACGACTTATAAAGGCGATAAGCAACCGCCAAATCAATATTTTAGATCGTAATAATACTATAGAAAAATAAATGGCGAAAAGACCGCATAACCTGAAAATCTATCCTGGATTTTACTACTCAAGATCGACACTCTCTTTTTAATCGAAACATGCATCAATGTAATTTGATTAAAAACCATATGAGCCAAAGGTCATAAAACTGAAGAATAAAGATATAAAGATGATCAGGAAAATGGTTGACTTTTTGTGATCAGGTATTATAAAAAATAGCAACTAACTGAGCGCTCAGTCACATTGATATAAATTCGTATATTTACTTGTAATATTAAAAGGATATCTGTTGATTCCGGATCAGAATATTGGTTTTCTTGGTGGCACTGCATTAAGCCGGATCCGTGTTCCAAAATTACATCGTATTTAGAACACGGATTCAGACAGGACATTTTTATAAAGGAGGCATCCGTGGATTTTGATCTTACTGCTGAACAGGAAATGATTCGAAAAGAGGTTAGAAAATTTGCAGAAAAGGAGATTCTTCCCGTTGCACTGGAGCTTGACGAAAAGGAGGAATTCTCAGCAAAGCTAACCAGGATGATGGGTGAGATCGGTCTTTTTGGCATGTTTGTTTTAGAAGATTATGAGGGACAGGGATTGGATTATATCTCCTATATAATTGCCGTTGAAGAATTGGCAAGGGTTGATGGATCACAAGCAGCCACGGTGGCGGCAGGGAATTCATTGGGGATCGGTCCCATTTACTATTTTGGTTCCGAAGAACAGAAAAAAAAATACTTGCCCAAACTCTGTAGCGGCGAAGGATTATGGGGGTTCGGACTTACAGAGCCCACTGCCGGATCAGATGCGGGGGGCAGTAAGACAAGTGCGGTTCGTGATGGTGATGATTGGATCATCAATGGTTCCAAGATTTTTATTACCAACGCGGCTTGTGAACTCAGCCTGGGAGTCACGGTTCAGGCTGTTACGGGTGTACGTGATAACGGTAAGCCGGAATACACCTGTTTTCTGGTGGAAAATGGCACTCCCGGCTTCAAAACCAATCCCATGCACGGAAAAATGATGTGGCGGGCATCAAATACGGCGGAACTCTTTTTTGATGATGTCAGAGTGACGAAGGATAATGTTTTGGGAAAAATAGGAGATGGTTTTCATCAAATGCTGCAAACCCTGGATGGTGGAAGGCTGTCAATTGGTGCCATGGGACTGGGTGGAGCACAGGGTTCTTACGAAATGGCCTTGGCATATGCGAAAAAAAGGGAGCAGTTTGGTCAGCCCATTTCCAAATTTCAGGCCATTGCCTTCAAACTTGCGGACAGTGCAGTCGAGATAGAATGTGCGAGAAATCTTTTATACAAGGCTTGCTGGTTGAGAAGTCAGAAGCGGTCCTTTGAAAAAGAAGCCGCCATGGCAAAATTATACTGTTCCGAATTAATGGGCAGAGTTGCCAATCATGCGGTTCAGATACACGGTGGACACGGTTTGATGAAAGAAAATCATGTGGAGAGGTTCTATAGAGATCAGAAGCTCCTTGATATAGGTGAAGGTACATCTGAGGTTCAACGTTTGGTTATTTCCAGGTATATCGGCTGTTAGCCGATTATGCTACTTAATTGACAAACTGAATAGGGACAAAACCGGATAAGAGGAGGGAGTTCAGAAAGGTGGTCTGCCGGAAGATTTCACCTTTGTTTAATAGTCAAAATTAATCACAGGCTATATTGTCATTGCGAGTGCAACATTTCATCGTTATAGTGAGAAAAAAACGGAAAGCTGTTTTCGAACTCCTTTGCCGCCAATGACGTTTAAATGGAAAGATTTGGAGATCGTCCCGATCAGTTGGTTTTGTTTCTTATCGGCTAACTGCTAATCGCTGACAGCTAAAAACTTGCAATGACAACGCGGTATTTTTTAATAATACCGTTGCCTATCAGACAACCCGAGGAGTTGATAATGAAAAAAGATGATCAGGTGCCTCATATCAATGTGGATTATTTCTCCGATTTGACCGGTGATGTTGCCTTGTCCGGGGAACACAGTGTTGAAGCCATTGGAGAAAAAATATTCAAACTGCGCGAAGAGAAAGGGATCTCCCTTGATGAATTGTCCAACATGACTGGATTTGATATTGATGTGCTGGCCAGCATTGAAAAAAATGAACTTCAACCCCAGCTTGGGACCATCATCAAGCTTTCACAAGCCCTTGACAGTGCCTTTGGCAGGTTAATCTCCGGTGTTGGTACTAAACTCTTCTCCATAACCAGGCGCAATGAAGCCAAAACCATCTCCCGCTCAACCTCGCGCAAAAGCAAAAAACAGATATATACCTATAAAAGTCTGGCTCCCGAAGTGAAGGGACGACACATGGAATCCATGATTGTACAACTGGAGGAGAATCCGGATGACGAACCTTCCATTCATGAGGGGGAAGAGTTTATTTATGTTTTGGCGGGGATGGTTTCTCTTAAAATCGCAGAGGATCAGTTTGATCTGGAACCCGGCGACAGTGTCTATTATCTCTCAACCACTCCGCACCTGATAGCAGCAAAAGAGGGCAAAGCCACCATTCTGGCAGTAATATATGGTGGTTAAATCAAGTTAAAACGGGGGAAACCATTTCCCCCCCTTAAATTCGAACCTTCCCAACCTTTTTGGGCTTTCGCTACGTTTTACTGACATTTTTTGCTCCCCAACCGATACTTCACAGGTCTCTGTCTGTTTTTTTACTTAACAGCCGTCTGATTTGACACTTTTTCAATAATCATCAAGCAACTGTTTTTGTGTTACTTCTCCTGTTAAAAAACATGCTATTTGCACTCCCCCTTGGAATGGCTTAAACTGAAACCAGGTTCACAGAAATCTCTCGCAATATTTCCGGGGCTCTCAGATTTTAGCCTCCTTCCGGCATGATTTACGATTTCCTTTATTAAATTAAAACAGAAGGAGAAGAATTGACAACGGATCTGTATACCAATGACAGTTATCTGAAGGAGTTTGATGCAACAGTTGAAGCTATCAACGAAGAGGAAGGATATATCATCCTGAACCAATCAGCCTTCTACCCGGGTGGCGGTGGACAACCCTGTGATTATGGGGTGATCCTTTTTGGGGACCAACAATGTCGGATTACCAAAACCAAAAAGAATGGAAACGACAGCCTGCATTTCACTCCCGATCCACTCCCCTCCAAAGGAACAGAGGTCAAAGGTATTATTGACTGGGATAGACGGTATCAGTTGATGAGAACTCACTCAGCGCTTCACGTTATGTGCGGTGTGATCTGGCGAGATTACCAGGCTCAGGTGACTGGTGGTAATATGGAGCCATGCAAGGGAAGACTCGATTTTGAGCTTGAGTCTTTTTCAGCTGAATTGGTCCGGGAAATAGAGGAGAAGATCAACCTGGAGGTACAGCAGAAACGACCGGTTACCATTTCCGTCCTGCCAAGAGAGAAAGCTTTTCAAATCCCGGATCTGATTCGTACAAAAATAAACCTGCTTCCTGAAAGCCTGAAGGAGGTCAGAGTCGTCACAATTGACGGTCTGGATATTCAAGCCGATGGTGGTACTCATGTAGCAGACACGAAGGAGATTGGCGCTGTTCGTATCGTAAAGCATAAAAGCAAAGGCCGCATCAACAAACGAATTGAAATCTCACTGGAACCAAACGGATAGTAAACATTATGAAAAATACCTTTCCCGGATTAGTTGAGATCTGCACCGTGTACAATCACCTGGATGCGGAAATAGCCAAAGGCATTCTTGAAGAAAACGACATTCAGGCTTTTATTCGTAAGGATGATTGCGGAGGAATGGAACCACAACTTCAAATAACCGAAGGAATTAAAATTTTGGTGAATTCGCAGGATAAAGATAAAGCTCTCTCGATTATTGAGTACACCACTAAGGTAACAAAGGAACACTCTTCACCCGAGGTTGCCATTCTTACTTGGAACTGTAAACAGTGTGGGGAAGAACTTGAAGAGCAATTTACTGCCTGTTGGAACTGCTCCACCCTCAGATCTTGATGCCAGTACTCTCGCTAAAACGCTTCGTCTCCCGGTTGGATAATCATACCGGTTATATTGGATTGGTTATCCGGGATTTATCCGCCGCATCACCTCTACCCTTATCCAATCAGGTCTCAAAATAGGAACTTATTTTCTAATGTTGCATCCGCTAGCCTTTCATTATACAATAAGGAACTTGAGATCACACAAGTCAATATCTCACTCAAGACTTTTTATTCAATGAAAAAGAGTTCCTCTTCAACAACCTATCAAAAAGCCGAGTCACTGCTCAATGCGTTGGCAGTGAAAATACAAAGTATTGAAATAAATGGAAATGATGCACTAAACGACAAACTCATCGAAATACACAAAATGCTCACTTCCAGAAAAATCGATGAGATGGCCATTGCCAACAACAAAATTGATTCAATGATTACCAAAAAAGAGGCTTTGATTGCGCAAAATGATTCATTTTTTAACGAAATTGCAGAAAAAACCGAAAAACTCACAGAAGGAGATAAAAAAAACAGGCTACCCTTCAATCAGATAAATGAATGGGTTTTTCAAAAAAACGTTTTATTAGACCAGGAATCCTCCTTTTTAGATACCCAGATCTCTCAATTTTCTCAGAAACTCGATAATTTAATCTCTTCCCTTGAAAGCAAAAAAAACGATTTGGATTCGCTGACAACTGAGTTGCTCATTTTAGAAAAGGAGAATGATCGTATAAGTAAACCTGATCGGTCATTGGAAATCAGAAACGAATTGATGGATCTGCAAAAGCAGATTGACGAGATAGAGATGTCTGCTGCCAGCCTCTGCAATGTAAAATATTCAAGATCCTTTGATATAAAAAAGCAGATCGTCAGGTTTCAAACCAACCTTGATCAAATAATCAGCAGGATTCAAACCCTTAGTCTGCCGTTGCCTGAGAGTGAATCTCCTAAAAATTCAACTCCAAAGGCAAAACTGTCTCAAAAAATAAAAAGTGAGCTTACGGAAATAGAAGCGGTCACCCTTCAGGTTGAAAACACTGTTCTTGAATTGCAGAATAAATTAGTCTCCCTTCAAAGTTTGGGTGACAGATTGGCCAAAGTCAAACAATTACAGAGAACAGCCCAATTGGAACTTCAAGGAGAGTTCAGCCGCCTTCAGAAAAAGGAAGCCCGGGAAAACATGATCAAGAGGTTTGCTGATGAGAAGAAGAATCAAAAAAACAGGATAAGAGACAATGAGAAAAAGATAAAAGAGATCAAAACCAGTATTAAAGACCTGGAGTATAAAAAGGGCGGTGTATTGAATCAAAAAGCCTCATACTTGCGACAATTGGATCACATTAAAACTCTCTATGGAAAAGTAGCTGCAAATGAAGAAAAAATTGACGGACTTGTCTCTGCGATTGATGTCATCACACCCCCTTCAAAGATCTGGGAAAACAGCATCAATGAAAGAATAAAGATGGCTCGCCGGGAAATAAGCCTGGGAAATCCTTTGGCTATTATCCTTTTCCCCCGTCGTACCGCTTTCAGGTTTCTTCTTAGTCAATATATCCGAAAAGAGGTCCTTTTTACCGAAAAAGAGCTTGAGGGCCTGGGCCTTTTGAAAAAAAGCTATCTTGAACAGATTGATGTTTTTCACAGGAAAAACAGACACGGACTGCAATTATGCCCTGAGATTCTAAGCCTTTAATATCACAGCCACACAGACAAAATAATCATCCCACCGTATTCACCAAACCTGCCGGATAATCGATCGACTTGATTTTTCTGTCGAATAGATCCAGAATTATCAATGTCGATTTGATATCCTGATTTTTTCGCTGAACCTTCTTAAAAGAGCAATTATGCCGGCCAATCTGCCTCCCGGTTATTTTGAGATTGAAAAACGGCTAAAAGATGCCAAGACACCCTCTGAAAAGGTCTCCTGTCTGGAAGAGATGATGAGTGTAATTCCCAAACACAAAGGAACTGATAAACTCAGAGCGGAGATTCGAAAAAAAATATCCAAGTTGAAGGTTTCACCTCAATCAAAAAAAGGAGCAACCAGAAAGGAATCCGCTTATAACATCAATCGGGAAGGAGCAGGACAGGTTATCATATCGGGTCCTCCAAATGTGGGGAAATCTTCGCTGGTTGCGGTACTTACAAACGCAACGCCTGAAATCTCAGATTCTCCGCACTCCACCTGGAAACCAACGCCAGGCATGATGTCAATACATGATATTCAGATACAGCTGATCGATACGCCTCCTTTAAACAGGGACTATGTGGACAAAGATCTTTTTGATCTGATTAGAAGATCGGATCTGTTGCTGTTAACAGTTGATATTCAGGGTGATCCTTTTCAACAACTGGAAGAGACGGCTGACATCCTGAAACAAAATAGAATCGCCCCTGTCAGACTCAAAGATCGATATCCGGACCAACCTCGAATGACTTTTCTGCCGTTTCATGTTCTGGCCAATAAAAACGACTCGGAGCAATTTGATGAAAATGTAGATATTTTCGCCGAACTGCTTGAGGATGACTGGCCCTATCTTCCTGTTTCTGCAAAAACAGGACGAAATATGGAGCTGTTGAAAAAGGTTATTTTTGAACGACTGGAAATCGTTCGCGTTTATTCCAAAACACCAGGAAAACCGGCAGATATGAAGGCCCCTTTTGTTCTGAAGAGGGGAGATACGGTGGAACAATTTGCAGCCAAAGTACACATGACGTTCGCGGAAAAGATGAAACATGCTCGCATATGGGGAGATAACGTGTATGATGGACAACTGGTACAACGTGATCACCAGCCAAATGACGGCGATATTGTCGAAATTCATATCTGACAGGTTTGTAGGGAACTCAATTGTTAAATAGAGTACCTGTCCTTTTAAAATTGAAAGTAATGGATTTCATAAACAGATCGACAAGTGAGGTTTTTGAATCACAGGTACATACCTTTTACTGAGCGGTCTGGAAGTACTTCATCAGATGTATTTGTCTCACAATTTGGTAGGGGAAGTTAGCAGACGGCATCCTTCCCACTACCAAGATTCTATCGGCAATCGCTTTGTAGGCTAGCCATCAGTGGATGGTCTGTAAAATGGTAGCCAAAAACGATAGATATGTGGATGGCTATTTTGCAGATTTATACGCTTTCTTAATTTGATCAACCAGAACATCAATTTCTACGGGCTTTTCAAGATATCCAAATGCCCCAAGTTCTTTTGCTTGTCTTTCATCCTTTTCTGATCCATGTCCAGTAAGAATGATTACCTGTACTGCAGGATACTGTTTTCGAATTCGACGTAAGACCTCCATTCCTCCAATACCTGGCATTTTAAGATCCAGGATCATAACGTCCGGTTCTTCATTGGATACAATTTTTAATGCTTCTTCTCCGTTCAGCGCAATTTCGGAACCGAGTTTTTCCTTATAAAACTTACGTTTTTCTTCTTTCTCTTCTTTATCTTTTAGATATTGTCTAGCCATATCCGGACCGCCACCTTCAGCCAAAGATGCTGCCGTCGTCATCTCTTCGTAGCTTTTTAACAAACGCATTTTAATACGTTCCGCCAATGTATGAACGAATTCCTCTTCGTCATCCACCAATAGTATTTTAATTTTATCCATCCCTTTGCCTCATGGTTAAAAGTTATTGTTTTCCGTCAGAATACCATAATGTATTAAGTTTTGTTAGATGTATCTTCAATTTCATACACTGCCAGACTCCGTCAAGTTGATTCAGCGAAAACACTTGATATCTCTCAAACACTTAAGCACCTGTTTCTCGAATACATTTCGGTATTTTTAAACCAATAGACCGAATTTATATCCCCTTGGCAATATCAAACTCAAGAAATGTCACCCCTCCTCACTTTGTCGACTTAGACCTGTTCTCCTAAGAAGTAAAATCGTTTTTCTCTCTGACCAGGTTATTCCGGTAGTGTAAGTTCCATCACTATTTCCAATTTGGTTTCATTTAGATCCGTTTTGAACCCCAATTCCCTTGCAAGCAATTGGATTTTTTGCCATTGCTCCGTTAAATTGGGGTTCAGATGTGAGCTGTCTGTTTCTGCCAATTCATGCAACCCGGAAAATTGAATAAGGACCGATTCCGGCAGTTTCTCAGTCTGAATCTTGATATTTCCTCCCTGCGATAAAATTGATATCATGCATTCCAAGACCAAGATTAATAATCTTTGAAATTGAATCGGTTGGATACTAAAGCAAATTATTTCATCAGACTGAGCAAGCAATATGTTAACCTTATTTAACCTGGCACGATGACGATAGAGAATAATCATTGTGTTTAAAGTTTGCACCAAGTCGATCTCCACACACTCATATTGCAGACTGTGTGAGAAGCGGTTTAACTGTTTAAGTGTATCAATGCCCCGCCCGATCTGGGAGTTAATAGATGAAAATTGCTTTTCTATTTGTTCACGGAAAATAGAAGAATCACTCTTTGACATTATGAACAGATCTTCCATTAATCCTGTCATCTCTTTAATTGTTGCAAAAACATTTTTCAACTCATGTGTCACACCTGCTGTTACCTCTCCGATAAAGGCCACCTCATTTGTATTTTCCATAATAAATCTTTTACTCTCTCCTATGTTGCCTGCACTATCATTAATATTAACAGTCTGTTAGTTTATAAAGGTTGTTGATTTGGCCGCAAAGCTTACAAGGTTTGGTATTATCTCAGAATGCAAAACAATCGACAAATTCATTTCTTTTTCCATAGCTCCGCTTATGTTTCCGGACTGTTTTTGCGGATATGAATGGTGAAAGTTGCTCCTACTCCTTCTTCACTTTTGGCGATCAATTCACCACCGAGCTTCTTAATAATACCATAAGTAATCGGCAACCCTAAACCTGTTCCGTAACCCTTCTTTGTTGTAAAAAATGGTTCAAAAATATGGGTCATGATTTCTTCCGACATACCACAGCCATTGTCCGAAATTGTCACAGCTACCTTATCTTTATCATGATCCCAAGTGGATATGATTATCCGCCCTTCATCTTCAACCGCATCAAAGGCGTTTGTTAAGATATTGAGAAACACCTGTTGTAATTGGCCTTTATCTGATGAGATAATTGGCAAATTATCGGCAAACTTGAGAATGATCTCAATTTTTCGATAAAGTGCTTCTTTTTCCAGAAAGCCAATAACTTCTTTGAGTGTATCATTCAGATCCAAGTTTTCATACGCTACTTCAATGCGACGAGCAAATCCCAACAAACGGTGAGTAACATCTTTACAACGTTTTACTGATTGCAGGATAGACTTGGTAAGCTCCTGAAACCTGACTTTCCCTTCAAAATCTGCTTGGAGTTTGATTAAATCATCCATAAGGCCGGCTTTTTGATCAATTATAGCCATTGGATTATTGATCTCATGTGCTACTCCTGCTGCCAGTCTTCCAAGCGATGATAGCTTTTGCGTGTTTTCGAGTTCACGAAATGCAAGCTCTCTTTTTTCATCGGCATCTTTGATCTTTTTTATCAAATAATTTGTAATACTAATTACCATAATAATAATCAGAGCAGTTCCACCAATGAAAACAATGATCATTTGATTTTTTAGTTTGAACCATGACTTTAAGACAACAGATGTTGGTTTGACCACAACCAGAATGAATTCATGGTGATTGAAGCTGTTTAGTGCGACCACAACATTACGACCTAATCCGTCAACAACCTCCATGACTTCAGCTCCCTGAATTCCCAGGGGAACTTGGAGTTTGCAATTCTCCAGAACCTGACCATAATATTGCGACTGTATCTGCATGATTCCAGCTCTATTAATAAAAAATGCATCACTTTCCGGTTCTAATCTCACTGATTTAATAATGCTTTCAAATTTTTTGGTGTCGATAGTAGCACGAAGTATCCAGGAATGACCTTCTGAGGTAAACTGTTGGACAGCAATTGCAATATGTGGAAACTTACGATAACCCATAAAAACGTCGCTTATATAGTATCCTCGCAATGACACTTCATGAAACCATTCTTGATTTGAATAATCCCTTCCCACTAAATTATATGCCCCGGCGTATGCGACCTGTATTCCGTTACTGTTGATAACACCAAGATCAACTATTCCACCTATTTCCTTCTTAAGCACTTGGAAAAGGCGATTCAGCATTTCTTCTCTCGATATGTCATCGTATGTATTGGATGCAGCTGTATAGCGAATGACAGAAAGCCGTTCGTCTAAAAAAAGTTCAAAAGCAAAGACTGTTTTTGCTAGAAGTAATTGCATTGGATTAACGATTTCGGACTTTAGACTGGTCTGGTATTGATGATAGTTCAAAACAGTCATTGAAATCAGCGGGGTAAATGATACCAGGAACATCAGCACCACAATATTGCGACGCAACAATCGGTATCGCGTGGACAATGTCTTTTTATTCCCGAAAAATATGAAGGGGTTTAGTTTTTTAAATATTCTATTCATTGATAAATTGAGTAACAAGAGAACAACTCATTTGGTTTTTTATATAATGTCGAAACAGGAAAAATGGTGTTTTAAAGATGATCTTCGTATTATACAGATTCATTATTATTTAAAATGACTTTTGTGATATCACGGTTGATCTTTTCACGATAATAATTTACAGATTTCCCATTGGACATAATCATATCCAATTGTCGGCTATGAATAGTCAAATAGCCGAGAATCTTGAGGCAATCAACCGTAGAGGAGGCGCTGCGACTCTCCAGACGAGCCAACAAGACGTCTTCTTTGAGGGTCACATTGAATCCATAATCCTCTAAAATATCCCCAATAAACTGCACTCGTTTTGATCGTCTTTGATAATCGGCAGCCCCTCCCTTAAACATAAAACTGATGAAGTTTTCCTCGACCCTCTCGCTAACCATTGATTCAATAGTTGAGAAATGGAAACCCAATTTTGAGGACAAGCTGCAAAAATTTTTTGAAATTATAAAATAGTTTTTATCGGCTGTTCTAGTGCGGCTTCTGTCTCCAATAGTCCTATTGGCTGATCCTTGAAACATAACCGCCATAAATCCTCGGCCGTCGATGGGAGGGCCCGCCCAGGGCACAGCGATCATTCCGTCCCATATTGCTAGCATGGGAATTGAATTGATATCCTCCAGATAAATACGTTTCCCCGGTATTTCCTTATTAAAACCATCATCAAGATTTAATACCCACCACTGCATCGGTACTTTATATACCAGTTGTTTGGCGGACCTTTCAGCAAAGTGATGTTCCTTACCAAAGTTGAAGATTTCCAACACTGATTTCTCATGAATAAAGCGGGTGATGTCATGCAGGGTTTGACAATTGGACGGGTTAAAGTCAGTTGAATCCGGGTCGAGCAAATGAAGAGGTACAATTAGGCGACTAATATCCTTCAAGGTACTGTATACGGGACTGTCTGCAATTAGATTTTTTCTGGGCTTTTGAACTGTCAACACAGAAAGGACTTCCCCACGATAGACAGTTTTCCCAACAGTATCAATGGTTATAATATCACCGGACTTTATAATACTGCTGGCTTGTTGCAAGCCGAATAATGCCGGGATGTCAAATTCCCGGGCTACATTCGCCAAATGCCCGGCAAAGCTCCCTTCTTCGGTTATGACGGCTATTGCCCGACTCAATAATGAAGCCCAGCGTGGATTGGCTTGTTGTAAAACCAGGATTGCACCTTTAGGGAATATGAGTAAATCACTTCTTTTTTTTACCAGAAAAGCAGGTCCACACGCTGATCCGGCGTTTATGACGGTACCGCCGCTGAGAATCACATCGGCACCGGATAGTATTTTCCCGGCACTCTCAAAGCCCGTTGTTTCCTTCTCGATCTGCTGCAAAGGACGGCTCTGAAGCAGAACAATCCGTCCGGATTTCTCAATTGCCCACTCAATATCCTGCGGACAACCAAAATGAGACTCCAATCGAATAGCGATTTGTGCGACCATTAAAACCTGGCTTGGGTTCAATGATGGTTTTCTCTGCAATTCATAGTCAGGATTAAAATCGATAATACCGGCTTTGGAGTCATTAATGACAATCGTGGACTTGGTTGCTATTTTCTGATCCAGAATAACCAATGATGGTTCCCTTGATACAACAAACTGATCACACGCCGTGTTTCCATCAACTACTGATTTTGGAAGTCCCCAGTTACTGCTGATGAAAATAGCATCATCCCGAGTATCCAAAGGATTACGTGAGTAGATAACGCCTCCGCATTCTGCATCCACCATTGTGAGACATCCTACACACATTATATTCTCTTCGTCTTTGATGCCAAAGTTATATCGGTAGGTAATGGCAGGAAGGCTGAAATTGCTGGAAAGAACACGTCGATAAGCCTGCAGAGCACTGTCAAGAGTGACGTTAAGCTCAGAGTAATACAGCCCGGCAAATGAGGTTTTAGCAAGATCCTCACCAAGAGCACTGCTTCTTAGTGCAATTCGGACAGCATGACCAAATCGGTTTTTTAGTCGGTTCAATTCACCCTGGATAGCTTCCACTAATTCCAATGGCAATGGAGCCTCTTCTATAAGTTTTTGGATCTCTTCACTTGTATGTTGCAGGGAATTTAGATCATCAAAATCGGTGGTTTGAAAACGACGGTCAATTTCCGTCTGCAAATTGTTGCTGTCAATGAAGAGCAGGTAAGAAGCAGCCGTAATAACAAAGCCATCTGGGACATCTAGTCCTAAATTATTCTTTATTTCTGCCAACCGAGACATTTTATTCCCGGTTAAACCTGAACTGTTCTGATTAATGGCTTCAAAAGGGAGAATCAACGTTACGCCTACTACCGGTAACTTGGGTTTTAAAATCTGGCTGATTTTTGATTGGATGTCTTTAAAGCGAGAATCCAGTCCCTTATATTTACCCTGTGTCAGTTCTTCCAGATTTCGAATCATGCGGTAAACATCGACAGCTATTGCAGTGCATTTGCCTCTGACAAACTGCATGTTAAAGGGATCACCGCTAATAAGTGCTTTTTCAATGTGACCCATGTTATCAAGCGCTTTGTTATTAGCCCTTAACAGCAACTTAAAACCATGAAAGTGTGCCTTAAACTCAAGACTTAAAGCTTCAAAATCCCCAGTTTCAGGGTGCTTGTGCCTGGTTGAAAACTTTTTTGCCAGACGATGTAAACAATTGATAAGTTTCATATAAGTTCTATCGTCCAACCATTTCAACGTAAATCCCGGAGGACGATATGGGCAAATGGCAAATTTTGTATAAATTCATAATACCGATTCTGTGACTTGTCTTGCTTGCTTTACTGGAGTTTATTCAGTTCAGTTCGATTCAGAATATCCTTTGATTCCTGCGGGAGATCTTTTATCGCAGCAGCAATCCCTGCTTTTTTTTACAGGGATTTGCCACAGTCAAGAAGACTCACGCAATAAAAACAACTCCAGATCTTTTTTGCATCGACTAGCTATCTGTCACTCGATATCAAAGTTTCAGACCCGCTCCCTTGAACAGAAACAAGATGGCGAATCCAAACCAGAGGGTGTACACAACATAAAACATCAATGAGAAAACTACCATAAAAACACGATCTCTAATATTCTGAGCTTCGATACCATAGTAGTTATAAGAAGCTTCCACTCCTTTTTGTATAATTGAAGATACAAGTTTACTTTCGTTATATTTTTTCTGTTTTATCAGGAATTTATCAATCGCTTGCATTCCTTTCCACCATGTATATAGAACCCTTCTTTCCTGAATCCCATATCGAGTCCGAACTTTTTCGCCTTCATTAGCGTACATCAAGTCGGTATCATCAAGACAAATGCCCATTAATTGTCCAAAATCTGCGTTGATGATCAATTGTCCGTCTTCTGATTGGGATGGGATTCCGTTTACATTGAGTAAATTCGCCAAATCCCCTTTTAGCCTTTCATTGTCAATCAATAATTGAAGTCTTATGTATTGACCAGAAAAGGACTTGGCATCCTTTTTCAACTTTGGGATATAATAAGCTGATCCTTTGGAAATATTATTGTATAGATTATCAATTTTATTGATCAGGTTGTTGCCCTGAAAGAGTGGCATAAACATCAGCGTCAGAACAGCTGCAAATCCAAGTAAAAGTCCAATTCCAATAAAAAGATCTTTGTTTTTCTTGTCCATTAGGCCTCCTCTTCCCCACGAAGTATTTTGATATTTTTGATAAAAGTACTAATGACCCAAATTGCGAAAACAGAGATGACAATGAAAAAAGACCAGTTTCCTATTTTATCCAATATGGATGTAATCTGTTTGGAAAGCGGTATTATTTCCATTTCAGCCAGTTTCCCTGGAAGTGCAAAAGCCCGATTTACAAAACCGGCAAGTACAGCCATTGCATAAAAACCACGAATAGTAATCCCATTTACAACCTTGGTTGTCATGGCACCAACTTGAATTCCGATTAACGACCCCAGCAACATTCCTATAGCCATGGTGTAAAAAATGAAACCGTATATGGCATACTGGCTGATGGATGAATAACCCGCAGTAAAAATAATCTGAAATATGTCAGTTCCCACCGTAGTCATGGAGGATACACCCAGTACGTACACAAAAATCGGGAATGTTAAAAAACCACCTCCAACACCCATAATTGCAGCAAAAAAACCGACTAATGCGCCGCAGGCAATCAGAAAAACTGCTGATATTTGCCTTCCTCCGGGGATTAAATTCTCATCAAACGTAATCATCGGTGGAATTCTCACAGATTGAATCTTTTGGGGAAGAGTACCCATTTCTACTCCTTCCTGCTTTCCTCCATGAAAATCTGAGCTTTTTCCAGCGTTACGTGCACCAAGGAAATCAATCAAGGAATAACTACCAAGTATTCCAAGCATCACAACATAGATGGTGGTAATAAATGTATCACTCAGCACCGGATTAATCTCATAAAGCATTCGATTAATAACACCACCCCCGGTCGCTCCGCCTATTGACCCAACTAAAAATAAAAGAGCTAAGCGAATAGAGATGTTACCTAATTTCTTGTGAATAACACTGCCCATAATGGCTTTGGCAAAAATATGAAACAAATCGGTTCCAACAGCCAGAATACCCTTAATACCAGCACTCATCAATGCCGGTGCAATAATAAATCCCCCTCCTGCACCAATAGCACCGGTGATCAATCCAGCTCCCAATCCAATTAATATTGAGGCAATAAAAATGCCGGGAGTAAAAAAAGCGGGACTATAAGCTTTTTTCCCACCGAGTGTTTCGGGGAGAATATCTACTACTTGGTCTGCAATAGCTAATCCACCAAATAGTATTGGTATGATTAACAGACAAAGAATAATGATTCTCTTTCGATCATTGAATATGGTATTGGATATTTCCAACTCCCATTTAGCATGAGCTCTGGAAGCGCTCATTAAGAAAAATCCCATCGATTTTAATGCTTTTATCATGATTTCTCCTTTATTTCAGTTTCCTCAGATTTCTTTTCTCTATGTCGTTTCTGTTCTTCAAGAACCAATTTATGCTCATGAGCCATCTTTATTTTTTCTATTAATTCCCCCAAGTCAATCGGTTTGATAAGATAATCATAAACACCGGACGCCATTCCTTGAATAGCCGTTTCAATCTGGGCGTGCCCGGTAACAAAAATCACATGAATCTTTGGGTTGATGGCCTTCATTCTTTCATAAGTCATCATTCCATCCATAGTCGGCATTAGCATGTCCAATACTACAATATCATACTCACAATGACGAATCCGATCCAACGCAGACTGGCCATTGAATGAGATATCTACATCAAAATCTCGCAGTTTTAGACGTTCTGATAGACTCTCAATATACTCTTTTTCATCATCAACCAGAAGTATTTTAATCTTCATTGCTCTTTTCCAAAGATGGTTAAAATATTTTCAAATGTTTTAGATAGATTCAGCAATGTCCGGTTAGGTTATTGCAACAATAACGAGAAACGGCTTTCAAAATAATGGAATGTACAAAGACGCCATTACTTTAACTTTAGCTATTATTTGTTTAGAAAAAGTAGGATGGG